>ERZ780052.167-NODE-167-length-27468-cov-5.547842_pt1 | contig 27468 bp, 25 predicted proteins | sample MGYA00511845_ERZ780052 | MGnify/ENA primary metagenome ERZ780052 (study PRJEB29588, sample SAMEA1970897) | human gut metagenome | biome: human gut; feature: human-associated habitat; material: faeces | place: Denmark | collected 2008/2010 ...
CATCGAGGAAGGACATTCCGTTCGCCGTGGGCGTTCGTGGCTTCTTCACTATATCTCAATTCACCGCGCAAAAACCGCTGCAGGCTTACGCCCACAGCGGCTTTATTTTTCTCAGCTTACTGCTGAGCTACATCCTTCATGGAGAAGCTGATTCTTCCCATCTTATCCTTGCCCAGGCATACTACTGTTACTACGTCTCCCAGGGTCAGGACATCTTCTACACGGTTGATTCTCTCCTTAGCGATCTTGGAGATGTGTACCATGCCTTCCTTACCGGGTGCGAATTCGATGAATGCACCGAACTCCTTGATGCTTACTACCTTGCCCTTGAAGATCTGACCTTCCTCGAAGTCAGTTGTGATGATCTTCACCATCTCCAGAGCCTTATCCATCATTTCCTTATCAGTACCGCAGATAGATACCTTACCGTCATCGGTGATATCTATCTTCACACCGGTACGTGCAATGATCTCATTGATGGTCTTACCACGCTGACCTACTACATCACCGATTCTGTCGGGATCGATCTGAATGGAGATGATCTTGGGAGCGTACTTGCCAACCTCTGTTCTGGGAGCAGAGATTGCAGGCTTCATGCAGGTATCCATGATGAACAGTCTTGCATCACGGCATCTTGCGATAGCGCCTTCTACGATAGGTCTGGTCAGACCGTGGATCTTAATATCCATCTGGATAGCAGTAATACCTTCGGTAGTACCGGTTACCTTAAAGTCCATATCTCCGAAGAAGTCTTCCAGTCCCTGGATATCGGTCAACAGTACGAAATCGTCATCGGTCTCGCCGGTTACCAGACCACAGGAGATACCTGCTACCATCTTCTTGATGGGTACACCTGCTGCCATCAGGGACATGCAGGAAGCACAGGTGGAAGCCATGGAGGTGGATCCGTTGGATTCAAAAGTCTCAGATACGGTACGAATTGCATAAGGGAACTCGTCCTCACTGGGCAGTACGGGGATCAGGGCTCTCTCAGCCAGAGCACCGTGACCGATCTCACGTCTTCCGGGTCCGCGGGAAGGCTTGGTCTCACCTACGGAATAGGAAGGGAAGTTATAATGATGCATATATCTCTTGCTTACTTCGTTCTCATCCAGACCATCGATCTTCTGCTGCTCGGACAGAGGTGCCAGAGTACATACATTACAGATCTGTGTCTGTCCACGGGTGAACATAGCGGAACCATGTACACGGGGGATGATATCTACCTCTGCTGCCAGAGGACGGATCTGGGTGATCGCACGGCCATCGGGACGCTTGTGATCCTTCAGGATCATCTTACGAACGGTCTTCTTCTCATACTGATATACAGCCTCACCTAAGATAGCCAGCCACTCTTCGTTCTCAGCGAAAGCCTCGGTCAGCTTGTCGGTGATCACGCGGATGTTCTCCTCACGGGTCTGCTTGTCATCGGTAAATACTGCCTCTTCCATCTCCGCAGGAGATACGATCTCCTTCATAGCCTCGAACATTTCAGCGGGAACAGCACAGCTGGTGTACTCGTGCTTCTTCTTGCCGACTTCTGCTACAATCTTGTCAATGAAAGCGATGATGGTCTGGTTCACTTCGTGAGCCTTGTAGATAGCTTCGATCATGGTAGCCTCAGGAATCTCATTAGCACCTGCTTCGATCATGATCACTTTCTCTCTGGTAGAAGCAACGGTCAGGTTCAGATCGCCCTTCTTCCACTGCTCCTGGCTGGGATTGATGATGAACTCGCCATCGATCATGCCTACCTGGGTCATAGCGCAGGGACCATCAAAAGGAATATCAGAAATGCAGGTAGCGATAGCAGCACCGATCATGGCTACCAGCTCTGGACGACACTCGGGATCTACGCTCATTACCATGTTGTTCAGGGTTACGTCGTTACGGTAATCCTTGGGGAACAGGGGACGCATAGGTCTGTCGATGACACGGCTGGTCAGAATAGCGTTCTCGCTTGCCTTGCCCTCTCTCTTATTGAAGCCGCCGGGGATCTTACCCACAGCGTACATTTTCTCTTCGTACTCTACACTCAGAGGGAAGAAATCGATACCGTCTCTGGGCTTCTCGGAAGCGGTTGCGGTACAGAGAACAGTGGTATCACCATAGTGCATGAATGCACATCCGTTTGCCTGCTTACCTACACGGTTGATATCAACCACCAGAGGTCTGCCTGCAAGATCCATCTTGTAACTTTGATACATAAATTCCTCCTATCCATCGTACGTGACTTTATCTTTTGTGTTCCTCATGGGACACTCTTATCACTCTACGATATAAATAATTTAATAAATATTTCCACGGTCTGGAGGATTACCGAAACTACTGAAAAATTCATGTTGTTTCTCCCAACATACCCTTTTCAGCGGTCTCGGGGCTCACTTCCATACCGCTTGTTACCCAAAAGCAATGACAGAGTATCTGTCATCACATACACAGAGAAAGCGGAGCGCCGATGTAATCGGCAGACCCCGCTCACCAGTCAGCATTATTTTCTTAAGCCAAGCTTCTCGATTAATGCACGATATCTCTCGATATCCTTCTTCTTCAGGTAATCCAGAAGACCACGTCTCTGACCTACCATCTTCAGCATACCACGACGAGAATGATGATCCTTGGGGTTCTCCTTCAGATGATCGGTAAGCTCCTGGATTCTTGCAGTCAGGACTGCTACCTGTACCTCAGGTGAACCGGTGTCACCGGGGGTTCTTGCATACTCGTTCATGATGGCTGTTTTCTTTTCCTTAGAAATCATTTCTTTTTCCTCCTGTTTTTTAACCGCCTGATACTAAGACTAAGGTCGGAGTGTCCGTAATCTGAGCATCGGCTAATCATACTGTTTTAATATAGCACAATAATCTTCTGTTGTAAATACACTTTTTATTTTCTGGCAGCACGTTTCTGTACTTTTTCTTCGTACATCAGGCTGTCGGCCTGTTTTACATAATCCGCAAAGGTCAGATTGCTGTCCGGATCCGTCACTACAGTTCCGATACTCATGGTCAGCGGGAATGGCAGCTTCTGTGCTTTTCCCTCCGCCTCCAGTGTTCTGCGGATCCTATGGACCAGATCTCTCGAGGCTTCATCGGACTGATACGTCTGTACCAGGACGAATTCATCGCCGCCGGTTCTGGCAGGCACCGCATCACGACTGCTGCACTGCATCAATGCCCTGGCTGCCGCACAGATGGCCATATCGCCATATTCATGGCCGAACGTATCATTGATATATTTCAGCCTGTCCAGATCGACAAACAGGATTAACAGCCTGCGACCATTCCGTCTCGAGATCCGGAACGCTTTCTCTCCCAACTGTTGGTATCCCATCCGATTATACATACCGGTCAGGGTATCCATGATATACAGCGAGGATAATTTTTTATTCATATATGCGAGCATTTCTTTTTTATGAAGATTCTCCATGGAACGGGTCAATGCGTTCATGATCTGGAACAGGTACTGCTTCTTCATAAGATAGACCGCATTACGGATGACCACATAGCCCACCGTACGCTCTCCGAAATGCAGCGGCAGGAACAGAAAATCCTGTCCCGGCTTCGGATAGTCAAATGTGGGGAAGATTCCGTCCACTTCCTGTCTGTCCAGATCCAGCCTCTGGTCTCTCTCATAGGCAAAGGTCATCTGCATCTGCCTCGGATAACCGTGTACATAAAAACCTTCGTCTGAAGGTGCTGCATCCAGGTGAATACTCTTTTCCGCCTCTTTTTTATAAGCATTCAGATGATCATCCAGTACAAGATACATCGCATCGCATTTCAGGGAAGGAATGCATTGAGGGATACAATACATCATCTCCTCCACCGTATTGCACTGCATCATTTCCGCTTCCATGGAGAGTACTTCCTCATCGAATTCTTCGCTCTCCACACTGTACATGATCTGATCCTTCAGATGCGCTCTGGCATCCCGGCTGCTACCCTTTCCACAGCCGCAGCTCTCCTGCCACAGCATTTCCGTTTCGGTAAAATTGTATTTTGGTACATTCTCCCCAGCCCAGAGCCGTAGGAGTACATCCATCCCCTGGTAAGCAGCTTCTTCCTGGATATGTCCCACAGTTGTAATGCTGGGGGTATAGAAGCCAGCCTTGTCAAAATTATCAAATCCGGTGATACGAAAATCGGCCGGTGCATGAAATCCCATCTGCGCTGCGGCTTCACATACCGCAACCGCCACATTGTCATTAATACAGATCACAGCATCCGGGAGCTCCTTGTGCCGGTTCCATAGATGTTTATAACCTTCCAGTCCGCTCTTATAATCAAAGGAACCGTACCAGATATCGTCCTTGTCGATCTTTATCTTATGTTCTTTGGCATAATCCAGCATTCCCTGCAGGCGGCAGCTGCTCTCGTAATTATCCTGTGCTCCCACTAACAGCCAGAACTTTTTACAGTCATGCACCTCATGAAGATGTGCGATAACCTGCTTCATGGCCGAATAATTATCGATCCCCACATAATAAAAATCTCCCAGTTCATTGGCAATGGATACCACCGGCCGGCCCGATCTCTTTGCATTGCTGATCACATCCGCAAGCACCGCAGGAGAACTGATATTATTTAATTCCAGAATAATTCCATCAAAATCGGACAACTCCGGCAGATTGTAAATATTGTACTCTGCCCTATTGTATCCGGCATCCCGGCTCCAGTTACCTGTACTGTTGAAAATGTACAGATTGACATCCTCCCCGGTCTCCCGGATCCTCTGCAGAATTCCCGCCGGCCATGCATATGTGAACAGACGTCTCCAACCGTCCGTGATTAAAGCTACTTTGCGCATACCCATCACCCATTTAGTTTCATTCTATTTGCTGCTATACTCATTCCAGCACTTTCTTTGACATATAAAAATAGTATCACAGTTCCCATGGAAACGCAATTATAAAAGCATCCTTCCAAATGCCAAAAAGGCATTGCCCGCCACCAGACGTTGCAATGCCTTTACACTTTAAATTCTATCCTATATCAATCCCGAATCATATCAATCCTGAATCACGCGGACACATTTCACGGGAGTACGGTATTTATAGCTGCTGATCTTGATACCGGTCTTCGGACTACTGGCATGGATGACCTGTCCTCCGCCGATATAGATTGCTACATGGTTGATGTTACCTTTGCCGTTACCGTAGAATATCAGATCTCCGGGCTTTAAATCCGAAGCGCTGATCTTCGTTCCTTCATTCGCCTGCGCTCTGGAAGAATGGCTCAGGGCAATACCGTATTTTTTGAACACTGCCAGTACAAAACCGGAACAGTCAGCACCCTTGGTCAGGCTGGTCCCTCCCCAGACGTAAGGGTTACCCACGAACTGTTTTGCGTATTCCACCAGGTCTACGCGCACATCGGATACACCCTGGCCGTAGAGCAGTTCCGTCATGGTAATAGCGGTATCCAGCTTCTCCTCCACTGTGACAAATTCCTGGGACACATAAGCATCCTCGCCATCGATGGAGATCTTCACCCAGCCGTCGGCACCGGTCTCCACATATTCCATTTCCTCGCCCTGTCCTACCTGCGTCACGATCTCGCTGGAGGTGTTGGGTTCCTGACGTACATTCAGTCCGTCCGTATTGGCAATTGCCACCGTATGTACCAGCTGTGCCGCACGGATCGTAGCCTCCGGTCCTGTGTGTAAGAACTCCCGGCTTACATAGCCGTCCACTTCACCGGACTTGATATGGCACCAGCCGTCCTTCGTCTCGATGACTTCACATGCAGCATCCTTGGGCAGCTTACCCACCAGCTTACCGTCTGTAGAGGGCACTGCTCTGATATTCAGATTGCCCGACTCTACATTGGCTACACCGATATTCGTATATCCCCAGGAAGCTCCCTGCGCATCCTGGGCGATCTGAATGTATTCTTCCAGGGAACGTTCCATTTCCAAAACCGACGCCACACCACCGGATGCCATCAGAACGCTGCTTTCTGCCGCCGATGCCGGCATCGGAGATGCCAGTACACAAAGTGCCATTCCCATTGCAATTATTCTTATCTGTCTGTTTTTCTTATTTTTTATCATAAAAACCTTTCAGTTAAATTCCTTTTACGAATTTGTTACAAATTTATTACATCACGATATTGATTATAGCCTCCACCTCTTACTATGTCAACCCATTCCGGACATTTCCTATATCTTCCTTTAGCTCTTATAGCTTCCCTAACTATCCCCCTCGATCTCCCTGCCTTCTCTTCCCGCCTGCTCGATCAGCGTCTTCTCCACATCGGTCTCATAATTTTTAATAGACACTTCCACGGGTGTCGGATCCTTCGTCAACCGCCTGCCTCCGATATGATTGAAGAACACAATGATACCTGCCGCCAGTCCCACAGAATACGCCACTTCCAGTGTATTCATTCCTCCGGGTTCCGCACCCATGCACATCCGGTATACCTCGGTAAATACTTCGTTGATCCCCACGTCATTATGATATGCCATAATGGTAAATGCTGTCCCGAAGAAGCTGATCATGCACACGAACGCAGCCTTGAGCCACTGCTGCCAGCCTTTGTACTGATCCACGCTGATCCATTCCACCAGTACATCTGTCTCTCCTACCACCTGCACATCTATTTCCGGACAGAGTTCCTCCATGAGACGCACCAGCTTCAGGCAGCTGATCACGCAGCGTTTTTCTCCTTCTTTCGGAAAATGGCAGACCTTGATGGCATTTAATTTTGCCGACAGTACTTTGTCCCGGCAACGGACCTCCGCTACATCCTTCAGAAATACATCCTGTGCCTGAACCTCCGCATTTCTGTCACATTTCAGATAAACCAACTGCTGTTTCATACTTATTGCACCGTCCTGTAAAATTCTGTTGCAAAATACAGCAGGGAACCGCATAATTTCCCCGCAGCCATACCTAAGATCGCCCATCCCAGACCATGCCGGAACGAAATCCTTCTCGCAAAAATAGGAATACTGTCCAGCATCTCCGCGATAGCCAGTGCCAGGCATCCGATAAACATCCCGGAAAATAATCCGAAGACTGCCTGTGCCGCTACCCCTGTTGCCATCCACAGCCTCATTTTCTCTGGAAACCGCTCCTGCAAAAAGCTCCCCCACTGACTGTACTTTGGAAAAACAGTAGCGAAACACCCTGCCAGCGTCCCAAAGATCACCATTTCTTCATACAGCAATACATAATGGGCCGTGTGCGTTTTCCCTGCGAATCTGGGGATCAGTCCCACCGCCACCAGCACCGTGAACACTCCCGCCGCCGACAGCAGACCGTAGCTGGCTCCTGCTGCTATAAGCAATAATTGTCTGATCAGCATTCCCGTTCCCCTTTCGTAAAGTTACGCTTCCGGCAATTATAAACGTTTCTTCAAAAAATTTCCTTCCATACGAAATAGAATATCCCAAAAGCGAAAATCCTATACGGATAGCACTTTTTCCGTGAATGTGTTATACTACGTTTATGTGTTTTCCATTTACGCTGATTTCCGCAATGCTCCGTACCCGTCAGCGTCATTGAATTATTGGAACATAGGGCATGCCTGATGTGTGATCATTATTAGGCTGAAAAAATTAATGTGAGGTTTATAGAATATGAGTACAACAGATAATAAGGAAAATAATAAAGAAATAAAGACAGAAGCGCTTCCCGCAAAAAAAGTCTCTGCTTCCGAGACCCATCAGTTGCACGTTGTCATCCATCCGGATATCAACGGATTTGGTCGGCTGTTCGGTGGAAGGCTTTTGGAATGGATCGACGAAGTAGCCGGTGCCACCGCCAGAAGACATTGCGGCAGAGATGCCACCACCGTAGCCATCGACAACCTGTATTTCAAATCCGGTGCTTATTTGAATGATATTATCGTACTGATCGGTAAGGTCACCCACGTGGGACATACCTCTATGGAAGTACGCGTGGATACCTACCGCGAAGAGCAGGACGGCACCAGACACCCCATCAACCGGGCTTACTTCGTCATGGTAGCCATGGGCGACGATGGAAAGCCCACCCCGGTTCCCGGCCTCATCTTAGAGAACGAGGGGGAACGCATGGAGTGGGATAATGCCGTTAAGAGAAGAGAGTTAAGATTAGTTCGTAAGAAGGAAGGATTCTAAAAGTCCCCAAACCAGATGTTCAGATCCACTTCCTCATTGATGCCGTCCACAGCACCTTTTTCGGTATACTGCCATACCTTGTAGGCATACGGATAATACAGATCATCATTATAGTAAGCGAACCACTTATCATACTGTTCCAGCTGTCCCAGATCCAGCATCAGCGTAGCCATCTCCATGTTGTGGTAGATCATGGGCTTGTAGCCGGCATCCTGAACAGTCTGGCAGAACAGGGCGGTCAGGCGAGTTCTGTCTTCCACAGACAGATCGTTGGCACGTCCCTTGCCGCCGCTTACTTTCTCCACATCGTAGACAATGGGAAGTTCAACATTGTAAGGCTTTATCTTCTCTAATACCAGATTCGCCTCTTCCAACAGTTCTGCATCCGTAATCGCCTGGGAATAGAAGTAGACACCTACTTTGATGCCTGCCTGCAGAGCGCCTTTGATATTCTGTTCGAAATACTCGTCTTCCACAAGCTTCCCTTCGGTACCGTATCCTCTGAGGCCCACACGGATAAATGCGAACTCTACGCCATCCGCAGCGACTTTCGTCCAGTCGATATTGCCCTGATGCTTGGAGACGTCGATTCCCTTGTGGGATACTACCTGACCGTCCTGCATATACTGCACTTCTCCGTCCTCGAGAATATTCAGGTTCTCCAATACATAATCATTTTTCTGCAAATCCTCACGAATGGGTACGAAATTAAAGGTTCCGTTGCTCACCACGACCAGTTCATTGGGATAGTAAGGACGCAGGGTCTCTACCATGGTAGTGCCGGAGGTCAGACCATCACGGATCCCGGAGAGGATCTTGTTCTCTTCTTCATCCTCCGCCTGCTGCTTTGCTTCCGCTATCAGCGCGTCCACTTCCTCCTGCGTATAAGTTCTTGCAGTTTCTGCCGTACTCTCCGTCTGACCGCCCGCTTCCGCTGCTGCTGCCAGATCATTTGCGTTATCCTGGAACTTTCTGTCGATCCAGGAATACAGGATTCCTGCCACATATGTTACCAGCACCAGTACTAACAGACATCCGGTCATGACCAGAATCGATGCTATGGTGTTGTTTTTCTTACGCTTATTTGCTCTGCTCAGACGATCCTCACTGATGCGCCCGTTTTCATTTTGTTTTTTCATAAGTACCCCTGCTCTCCTTTTTCATACTGTCTCTCTAAACTTACAGTATTCAGCCCTATCTAATTACATTCCTTTATATAATATAATCGAATTTCCGACGGAAAGAAAGAGGAAAAATTATGTTTATGAATTCTTAATGAAATTTCGATTTATCCGGCCATCTCCCGCATTTCCCGCAATATCTTTTTCTCTAGGCGGCTGACCTGCACCTGACTGATCCCCAGAATCCCGGCGATCTCCGTCTGGGTCTTATTCTGAAAATAGCGCATACGGATCAGCTCCCGGTCTCTCTCCGGAAGCTCCCCCAGCAGCTGTTCCAGCAGCATCTGGTCCAGCAGCCTGTCCTTCTCCACATCATTCTCCACCGCACTGCTGCTTCCCATGCTGGCTCCCACACAGCCGTGGGCCGCGGCCACTACCCGGTCCGCCAGGCACAGTTCGCTGCCGTCCTCCTGCCCCACACTGCTATAGAGAGATTCCACCTCCGCTCCCGCTTCCATAGCCAGGATGATTTCTTCCTGACTCAGCTCTGCTTCTTTTGACAATTCCTGCAGTGTCGGTTCTCTGTGCAGGCAGCTCTGTAACCGCTGTCTTGCCAGCCTGACCTTCAGACCATCCTCCTTGATGGTTCTGGACACTTTCAGTAACCCGTCATCCCGCAGAAACCGTTTGATCTCTCCTGTGATCATCGGAACGGCATACGTGGAAAACCGCACTTCCAGCTTCAGGTCAAATTTATCAATGGCTTTCATCAGACCGATGACACCAATCTGGAACAGATCCTCCGGGTCATAACCTCTCCCCAGGAATCGTTTCACGATATGGTGTACCAGTCCGAGATTTTTTTCGATCAGTACTTCTCTTGCTTCTTTATCTCCGCTCTGTGATCTTCCGATGAGTACTGATACTTCTTCCATTCCTCAGTCCTCTTTTCCGATCCAGTCTCCGCAACGCATTTTTTTCCGCATATGTACCCGCGTTCCCTTACCGGGCGTACTCTCTACCTCCAGGTCGTCCATAAAAGCTTCCATAAAAGCAAACCCCATGCCGGAGCGGTCCAATTCCGGTTTCGTGGTAAATAAAGGTTCCATGGCTTTCTTAATATCCTCGATTCCCTTTCCCTGATCTGTGATCTCGATGGATAACATATCTCCATCCAGGACACAGTGCATCCGCACTTTTCCCGGATGGACGATGCTGTACGCCGGAATGCTTTCCCCATGCCTGCTGTACCCTGCGAGATTTTCATAACCGTGGATAATTGCATTGGTCACCGCTTCCGACACCGCGGTCTTGATATCCGCCAGTTCCTCCAGCGTCGGATTCAGATGGGTGATGAATGCCGCCACTGCCACTCTGGCAAAGCTTTCATTGCAGGAAACCGCATCAAATACGATCTCCATTTCATTCCGCTTCCTCTGTTTATGATACTGTACATCCTCTCTTTCCTCTGTCAGTTGCACTTCTTCCCTCTCTGCCACCATATTCTCCTCATTTCTGCGCCTATCATTGCACTGTTTTTCATATTTTTTTGCATGATTTCTTTCATATTCTGTGATTTTCGACAATATCTTTGCTCCGCCTCTCTTATCCCGGCAGGATCTCAACGATTTTATGAAGTCCCGACATCCGGAAAATACGCTGGATCTGCCGATCCGTATGGATCGCATAGACATGGCCTCCGAAGCAGGAAATCTTGCGATATCGTCCCATAATAATTCCGATCCCCGAAGAATCCATAAATCGGGTATCTTCAAAATCAAACACTACATTTTCCACATTTTCCCTGACCAGAAGCCTGTCCGCCCCTTCACAGATATAGGAGGCTCTGTGGTGATCCACTTCCTCCGGCATACGCACCATCAGGCAATTATCAATGATCTGAAAGTCTTGAAAATCTTCCATATTTCCTCTCATTCTGCTGTTGCACAGCGTTTCTTCATTTTGCTATAAAAAAAGAGAACCTGCCTCTTGTAGCAAGTTCTCTTTCGTGTATTGTGTAATTGTCTGATGGTATGTTTTAAATTCCGTTACTGTGCGGTATTTTCTGCCAGCTGGGAACGATATCTCTGCGCACTTCTGGCCGTCTCGGTCTCCGGGAACAGCTCTATGATCTTATCATAGGTGGTGATCGCATTCTGTGCGTCATCGCTCTTGCGGTAGGAATTCCCCAGGCTCAGCCAGGCATCCTTGTTCGTCTCATCATAGATCACCGCCTTGGACAGATTCTCGATAGCCGCTTTATAATCCTCACTGCGGTATGCATTATAACCTGTCTCATAGTACTGCGCCGACAGCTGCGGGCCGATCAGTCCAAGCAATGTCTTGTACAGCTTCTGGAACGCTTCGGAGGTGTCATCCACATTCACAGAAGCGGAAATCGTCTCCAGGTTCGCCGCGGTCTGTGTAATATCCTGTGTCTCCAGATAAGTGGTTGCTGCTGCCAGCAGGCTGTCGATAGTCTGTAAGGTTCCATCGGCTCCCACATATCCCTGAAGCTCCTGATTCAGGGTATCATTCTCCGTCTGCAGTGCTTCCATCTGTGTCTCCAGCTCCTGGATCCGGGAAGTCTTGGTATCTAACTGGTTGCCGATATCGGCAATGGTCTTCTGTGCCTCATTATTCGCATTGGACACTGCCGCCGGAACCACCAGGAAATACATTACCGCCAGACCGATGACCAGTCCGATGGCAATATTGATCAGGGAAGAAATTCCCGCGCTCTTCTGTTCCTTTACATTCAACGGTTGTATGATGATCTCGTTATCACTCTGGTAGCGCACCGCATCATCCTTTTTACGCCGGCCGGTCTGTTTGCTGTTCTCATCCGGGGTCAGCTGCGTCTCCACTTCCTTCAGATAACGGAGCGTCAAAGTATTATTGCGGTCAATATCCATGCACTTATGCAGTTCTCTCTCTGCACGATCCCACTGTTCGCTGTCCATATAGAGCAGCGCCAGAAGCTGATGTGCCCGGATGAACTTCGGATTCAGGGATAACACCTTTTTCAGCTGGATGATGGCCAGGTCTTTGCTGTCCTGATTGCAATAGACCAGTGCCTGATTATATTTTTTGATCGTCTGGTTAATGGCATCCAGGCGGGTCGCATTGGACTGCAGCATATTGATATAATCGTCCGCAATATTTTTCTCGGGCCGCATATTTTTGCTGATGACCCATTCGCTCAGTGCCGCCACGACCTCTCCGGTCTCAAAATATACCAGTCCTAACAGATTTCTGGCTTCGATATTATTTTTGTTGAATTTCAGGCTCTGCCGTAAGCTGTTGATCGCACCCGTAAGATCCCGTACTCCCGCTTTCTCCAATCCGTCGTTGTAAAAACGGTTGGACATGCACATGATCTTTTTATAGAGGGATACATCTGCTCCACAGGATGTACAGAAATCATGCTCCGACAGATGGCAGCCGCAGTTATAACAAAACATGCTTTCCCTCCTTATTTCTCTTCTTTTTCTTCTGCTTCTTTCATCATCTTCACCAAAAGATCCGCCGCATCGGTCAGATCCTGATTGTAGATAGCTTCCTCAGCATCTTCCACTTCCAGGCTGGGATGAAATTTCTTCAGTTCTTCTTCAAAATTGATCATGGTCCAAAGACTCCTTTATTTCCCCGACAAGATACAGGCTTCCGGCAATGTACAACCGTTCGCCGGGCGCTTTGCCCGCCAGCTGTTCCCGAAACGCCGCATCCGCTTCCGTATACATAGTAAACCGGTCTTCCGGATAAGCTGCCAGTAAACCTTTAAGTTCTTCCAGCGAAAGTGACCTCGCCGTCCGCATATGCGTAAAAGCGATCCGGTCGAATAATCCCGACGTGATCACCCTCTGTATCATATGCCTGCAATCCTTATCCGCCGCCACACCAAATAACAGTCTCCTGCCCTCCGTGCAGCCGTCCTGTTCCACGGTATCCAGAAAAGCCCGGATGCCGTCATCATTATGCGCACCATCCACATACACCTCCGGAAGCACTTCCTCCATGCGTCCCTGCCAGAAGCAGCCAAGGATTCCCTGACGGATCTCTTCCGCAGCGGGACACCCGGCTCCTGCATAGAGTCTGCCGCCGTTCTCCTCCGTATCCGTACTGCGAAACAGCACTTCCACGGCCCGAACCGCCAATGCCGCATTCTCCATCTGGTAACGTGCAATAGTATGCAAAGTAAGACTAATATAATTATAATACTCAGAGCGCAGGGAAAAATCAATGTATTTCTTCCGAAATCCGAGGAAAGTATAGTCCTTTTTCGACACCGGTATCTGTGGAGCACCAAGTTCTGACGCTTTGCGGCAAATTACCGCACTGGCATCCACATCCCCATCCAGGTACACCACCGGAACACCCGGGCGCAGGATCCCTGCCTTTTCCGCAGCGATCTTCGCCGTGGTGTCTCCCAGGTACTGTACGTGATCCAGACTGATCCGCGTAATGACGGTCAGGAGCTTATTGTCCACGTAATTCGTGGCATCCAGTCTACCGCCCAGTCCTGTCTCAATGATGCAATAATCCGGTTTTTCTTCTGCAAAACAGAGTAATGCCATGCAGAAAAGGTATTCATAAAAGTTGAGTACAAATTCCGGGGCAGCTTCTTCTCCCGGCAACGAGACTCCCGGGTTAACGGAATTTGCCTCCTGCAGCGCATCCCCTACTGCACAGTAAACCTGTAAAAAAGCTTCTTCGGATATCATTTTACCATTGACGGCAAAACGCTCCCGCATATCCACCAGATGAGGTGAAGTAAATACGGCCGTGCGATAGCCTGCTGCATGCAGGATCGAACTCATGTAGGCACAGACAGAGCCTTTTCCATTGGTACCCGCCACATGAATGATCCGAAGATCCTTCTCCGGATTTCCCAGTTTCTTTAAAAACCATTTAAGGTCCCTGCTGTCCGCAGGATTTTTTTTAACAGTAAAGCGGGGCATATCCTTCAGATATGCCACCGCTTCTTCAAACGTTATCATGTCATTACCGAATCTCATCGTATTCCTTATGCTTTACGCTCTTTTTATTCTGTACGGTTCGTTGCAGATCATGCCAGCTGTTCTAAGCGCTTTGTCACCTGTTCCATCATCTGCTCATATTTTGCCAGCTTTTCCTTCTCCTCTGCGATCTTCGCTTCGGGAGCCTTGGACAGGAATCTTTCGTTGGACAACATTCCCTTAGAACGTGACAGCTCACCTTCCAGTCTCTTCTGCTCCTTCTTCAGTCGCTCGATCTCCTGTGCGATGTCTACCAGCTCCGCAAACGGAATGTACAGGGTTGCACCGGGGATCACTACGGATACCGCATCGTCTGCGATGCCGGTCTTGTCAGCCTGGATCATGATCTCATTCGCATAAGCAAGGCTTGCAAAGAACAGCTTACCCTCCTCAAAAATCTTACGGATCTCGTCATTTTCGCTGACTACGTATACACTTGCCTTACGGCTGGGTGCCACGTTCATCTCGGTACGGATGTTACGGATACCGCGAACGGCTTCCTTAATCGTCTCGATGGCTTTCTCCTCTGCGGGGAATGCACGATCCTCGCTGTACTCCGGCCACTTGCTGATCATGATGGACTCTTCTTCGTTCTGAATGGTACAGAAGATTTCCTCGGTGATGAACGGCATGTAAGGATGTAACAGCTTCAGGGCATCGATCAGGACGGTCTTTAATGTCCACAGTGCCGCATTCTGGCTGACTGCATCGTCAGTGCTGTACAGACGGGGTTTTACCATCTCAATGTACCAGTCACAGAATTCATCCCAGATAAAGTCATATACCTTCTGTACGGCAATACCCAGTTCGAAGTGATCCATGTTGTCGGTCACGTCTTTTACCAGAGTGTTTAACTTGGACAGGATCCACTTGTCTACGGGCTGTAAATCTGCTGCCGCAGGGGTGGTGATATCTTTTCCGGTCTTCTCCAGTGCCTGCTCCATGTTCATCATAATGAAGCGGGAAGCATTCCATACCTTGTTGGCGAAGTTACGGCTGTTCTCTACTCTCTCATAGTAGAAACGCATATCGTTGCCCGGTGCGTTGCCGGTGATCAGGGTCAGACGCAGTGCATCGGCGCCGTACTGGCTGATGATCTCTAAGGGATCGATACCGTTGCCCAGAGATTTGGACATCTTCCGTCCCTGACTGTCACGTACCAGTCCGTGGAACAATACGGTCTTGAAGGGTTTCTCTCCCATCTGCTCGTATCCGGAGAAGATCATACGGATAACCCAGAAGAAGATGATATCATAACCGGTCACCAGGACATCTGTGGGATAAAAATACTTCAGATCCTCGGTCTGCTCCGGCCATCCCAGGGTCTCAAACGGCCACAGTGCGGAGGAAAACCAGGTATCCAGCGTATCGGGATCCTGTGTAAAGTGGGTGCAGCCGCACTTGGGACATACCTTCGGCATCTCCTTGGCTACGACTACTTCACCGCAGTCATCGCAGTAATAAGCGGGAATCCTGTGTCCCCACCACAGCTGACGGCTGATACACCAGTCGCGGATGTTATCCGTCCAGTTAAAGTAGTTCTTCTCCATACGCTCGGGGATCAGCTTGATCTCACCATTTTTCACAGCTTCTCTTGCGGGTTTGATCAGTTCATCCATCTTAACGAACCACTGGTCTTTTACCATGGGCTCGATGGTGGTCTTACAACGATCATGGGTACCTACGTTGTGTACATGATCCTCGATCTTCACTAACAGACCCATCTGATCCAGTTCTTCCACGATGGCTTTTCTCGCCTCATAGCGGTCCATGCCCTCGAACTTGCCGCCGTTTTTATTGATGGTGGCATCATCATTCAGGATGTTGATCACGGGCAGATTATGACGCTTACCAACCTCAAAGTCGTTGGGGTCATGCGCCGGAGTGATCTTCACGACACCGGTACCGAACTCTCTGTCTACATAAGCATCCTCAACGATAGGGATCACACGGTTTACGATAGGAAGCAGTACCTTTCTGCCATGCAGATGGGTGTAACGCTCATCATCGGGATGGATGGCTACTGCGGTATCACCTAACATGGTCTCGGGACGGGTAGTGGCAAAGGTCAGGAACTCTGTGGTGCTGGGAGTTCCGTCCTCGTTCATCAGCGGATACTTGATGTGCCAGAAATGTCCTGCCTGCTCCTGATATTCTACCTCTGCATCGGAGATGGAGGTATTACATACGGGACACCAGTTAACGATACGGGCACCCTTGTAGATATAGCCTTTTTCGTGCATCTTCACGAATACTTCGGTAACTGCCTTGTTACAGCCCTCATCCATGGTGAAACGCTCTCTGTCCCAGTCGCAGGAAGATCCCAGCTTTTTCAGCTGACTAATAATACGTCCGCCGTATTCCTTCTTCCACTCCCAGGCTCTCTCTAAGAACTTTTCACGACCCAGATCGTGCTTGTCGATACCTTCTTCCTTCAGCTTCTGGATGATCTTGACCTCGGTAGCGATACTTGCATGGTCGGTGCCGGGCTGCCACAGTGCGTTGTAACCCTGCATTCTCTTATAACGGATCAGAATATCCTGCATGGTGTTGTCCAGTGCATGCCCCATGTGGAGCTGTCCTGTGATATTTGGGGGCGGGATCACGATAGTGAAGGGTGTCTTACTGTGATCTACCTCCGCATGAAAATACTTTTTGTCAAGCCACTTCTGATACAGTCTGTCTTCTATGCCGCTGGGGTCATAGGTTTTGGCTAATTCTTTGCTCATTGCTTCCTCCTTAAATTCTCCTGAAACTAAAGAAGCCCTCTGCCGACTCTCGTCAGCAAAGGGCGTCAGTAACGCGGTACCACCTTTGTTCACAGCTTGCGCTGCCTCGCGACTTCTTACAAAGTCCTATCCGGTAACGGGGATAACTCGTGAGAACTTACGCCCGGAATATCCGGTCTCGGCTCTCCGGCTTGGAAGCTACCTTCCACATTCCTGTCTTGAAGCAGCCTTCCAGCGCATACATGCAGCCGCTCTCTCTGGTAAGGGGATATGTGTACTCCTCTTCGTCATTGCCTTTTGATCTGTAAAACTTCTAATAAAAAATATAGTACAGGAAGCAATCCTTTGTCAAGAAAATCTTGTTTTCCTACAGATTGTATGATCAACGTTCAAAACTGGCATGGTAAAAAAAACATATTCTGGCTCTTTTAAGCAAGCCACTTTTTCTATACACTGAATCCTAACATATCCCACCTAACAAATGGGAATTATGAAAAAGAAATTAAAAGAGGAGATCATCATTATGGAAAAGAAAAAATCATACGGCGTATTGATCGTGGGAGCCATTCTCCTGATCCTGGGAATCGTCCTGGCAGTCATTACCCACAATAACAGTTATCAAGAGTCCGTTGCTTATGGCAGCCAGTTAAGCGATGTCAAGGCACAGCTGGAAGAAGTAGAAGCTTCCATTGAGGCAGTCACCGGTGGCACAGCAGACGGTGATCTGGATGCCCTGAATGCGCAGAAGGATGAATTGGCCGCTTCGAAGTCCACTCTGTCCGACCAGAAGCTGTCCGCAGAGCGCCCTTACTCCTACAGCCTGGTTCTGGTATTCTTCGCTATCCTGTTAACTGCCAAGGGATTGTACAATGCCATCGCAGGCGTTCCTTCCGCAGAAAAAAAGGTGGATGTAACCAGACTGGCTCAGGCAGGATTATTGGCGGCTCTTTGCTACATCGGCTTTGCTTTTTTGAAATTTGACATTCCCGTTCCCGGCAGTCTGGAAAAAACCGCAGTGCACTTCGGCAATGTTTTCTGTGTACTGGCTGCTCTGCTTCTGGGTGGTTACTGGGGTGGACTTGCCGGTGCCGTGGGTATGACCATCGCTGACCTGACTACTGCTTATGTAACCAGTGCTCCCAAGACTTTCCTATTAAAACTGTGCATCGGTCTGATCGTAGGTCTGGTAGCTCACAAGATTTTCCACCTGAGTGCTGAGCATCCGAAAAAATATGTGGCTCGTGTCACTATTTTAGCTTCTGTCTGCGGTATGGCATTTAATATTGTAGCCGATCCTTTGGTAGGGTACTTCTATAAGACATATTTGTTAGGGGTGCCTCAGGATATTTCCAAGGCATTGGCAAAAATTGCAACCGGTGTTACTGCCTTTAATGCTGTCTGGGCAGTTGTGTTGGCAACCGTCCTTTATCTGGCACTTCGTCCGGCACTGAAGAAAGCAGGATTATTCCATGAAATGTAATGCTAACAATTGTAATACTACTGCTCATAAAGGCGGGGATTTCGTTCCCCGCCTTGCTATGATCAACGATATTGCCGGTTTCGGGCGCTGCTCCACCACCGTGTCCCTGCCCGTGATCAGCGTAATGAAGGTACAGGTATGCCCTGTGCCTACTTCTGTTTTATCAAACCATTTGGGATTTCCTCTCTGCCATTTTGATGACTACACCTCTCATATGAGAGATTATATAAAAATATGGAAAGAACTGGGACTTACCTTCGATGGGTTATACTGTGGATTCTTAGGAAATGAAGAGCAGATCGACATTGTACGGGAGTTCGTGGAAATGTTCCGACCGCCCCTGTTTCTGCTGGATCCGGTCATGGGAGACCACGGCAGAGCCTACTCCTCCATTACAGAGACGCATGTTCAGAAGATGAAGGAACTGCTGCCTCTTGCGGATATTATCACGCCGAATATCACGGAGTCCTGCCTGCTGACCGGCACTCCCTGGAAGGATGGGGAATGGACGATGCAGGAGCTGTCCGGATTGTGTGAGCGGCTGGCTTCTCTGTGTCTGAAAGATTCTGTCAGTGCATCCATCGTCATCACCGGGATCCGCCAGGGGGATTTTCTGGTGAACTTTCTGTGGGACGACGGCGTCTATACCACCGTAGCCAGCCCTATTGCCGGAGCCTCCCGCCCCGGCACCGGAGACATCTTCGCCTCCATTCTCGCCGCCGATGCCGTCCGCGGGGAGACCTTACTATCCTCCGTGCAAAAGGCAGCGAACTTTGTAGGGCTGTGCATTGCCGGAAGCGAAAAGGCGGGAACACCCGTGCAGGAGGGCGTAGTGTTTGAAAAGTATCTGGCGGCGCTGTTGTAAGAAGTATTAAAAATCAATGATGCGATTGACTTTTCACTTCATCTCTTTTATATTTTATACTAGAAAAGGAATTGTGGTTATTCTCAAATGAGATCCCGTATAGCGGATGCTTAAGCGGTGTGCTACGATTCTTTTTTTATATTATACTGGCTATCCTCCATCTGGAAAGGGGGCATTAAAATTGAGTAATTTGGCACATACTGATTCTATGATAAACGAAATCAGAGAATTGTTATTAAATGCACGTCAGCGTGTGGCGGTACAGGTAAATACGGAGTTGTTGTCTACCTACTGGAATGTAGGAAAGATCATTGTTGAACATGAGCAGGAAAGCAAAGATCGGGCAGATTACGGAAAACAGACACTAAAACAGCTTTCAAAAGAGTTAACAAAAGAGTTTGGAAAGGGGTTTTCTGTTTCCAATCTATACAATATGCGTCTGTTCTATATGCACCATCAAAAATTCCAGACAGTGTCTGGAAAATTGTCTTGGTCGCATTATTGTGAGCTGTTGACGATTTCAGACCCGGACAAACGCAGTTTTTATGAAAAGGAAACCATCAACTCCAGGTGGTCGATCCGAGAATTAAAGCGGCAGATTTCCACTTCTCTCTATGAACGGTTATTGCTGTCAGAAGGAAAGACGAACAAGGAAACGGTACTTGCCCTTGCGGAAAAAGGTATTGAAATGACTACACCAAGCGACATTATCAAAGACCCTTATGTTTTTGAATTTTTGGGTGTGCCGGAAAACAAGCCCATGCTGGAAAGTGATCTTGAAAAAGCATTGGTCGCGCAGATTGAAAAATTCCTGTTGGAATTAGGTCGCGGTTTTATGTTTGTAGGGACACAGCAGCGCATTACCCTGAACAATACCCACTACTATGTGGATATGGTTTTCTATAATAAAATTCTCCGGGCGTATGTGCTGATTGAATTAAAGACCACCAAACTCACGCCGGAAGCCGCCGGGCAGCTTAATATGTATCTGAACTACTACGCCGCAGAAGTAAATGATGAACATGATAATCCACCCATCGGTATTATCCTTTGTACAGACAAAGACAGTGTAGCTGCTGAATATGCTCTCGGAGGTCTGTCCAACAATATCTTTGCTTCACGCTATGTTTCTTATATTCCAAATAAGGAGCAGCTCATCGCACAGGTAGAAGCTGTTTTGAAGGAATGGCACAAACTGGAAAAAGAATTCTAACATTACCGCCTGAGGGAATCACAACTCCACTCAGGCGGTAATACCAAGAAATATTTTATTTAAACTCCACCACAACGCTGCCCATAGCACATTCCAGCTCCATATTTTTAGAAGCGTTGTTGTTGATCTGTTTCTCCTGTGCCAGGCCGTTGTAACTGTCATCACCGACTTTCAGTTCACCCATACCGCAGCTTAAGTCGTAGTTGAAATCTGTCTGCGCTCCTGCCAGTGTCAGTTTCAGTTCTCCCATGGAGCACTCTCCGTCCAATCGTTCGGTCACATCTCCGGTCAGACGGATAGATCCCATTCCTACGGACACCTCTGCCACACGGCTGCTCAGTTCTTCTACTGTCATCTGACCGGCACCACAGTCTAACTCTGCCTGGTCAGCCTCCAGTTTCTCAAACGTCATCTTGCCGGCGCCCACATTGGCTTCCAGCGCCCCCGTCTGCAATTCCTCTACACTGAGGCTTCCGGCGCCCAGATCCAAAGAGGTATTTTCAAAATAATATCCCTCCGGCACATACAGGCAGATGGAACCGCCCAGATTACCCTCACTGTTGTTGCTTGCTTTTGAGGTTCCGCAGATCTCCATCGTACCGCCTTCCACATATCCCTGGAACTTCCGCATTCCGTCGGCTTCTACCCGGAAGCAGTTGTCCTCCGACACCTGAATCTTCATGACACAGCCACCGGCCTGCACTTGTAGATCCGTGATGCCCTGGCTGTCATCCCCCAGAACATAAAGCTCTATCTTTCCCGACTTTACTTCATAATCTGAGTCATAATCCACCTTGTCCTCCAGATCATAGTGCACATCGCCCATATTTTCCCGGATTTGCTCCGTCACACCGTCACTCCAGTCATCTACCTTTTCTTCGGAAATTCTTCCCAGGGTAACCGCTGACAGGATCTCCCCCGGCGAAAAATGCGTGGAGCCATTCCCCAGGCTTCCGCTCACCCCCAGGATCAGTCCCAATAATATAAATATCAACGCTGTGATGGCACAGCCCTTCATAAATTTTCTCATGCTTCTGCTTTACCTCTTTTCTGGAATAATCCTCCGATCCAACAACAGATCGCCGGTGTGGCGATTCCCGCCATGGCCACGGTCAGCATCAGGAACAGCAGTCCGATACCTCCGCAGATCAGTCCGGCACCGATCAGGCACATTCCCACAAAGGGATGCGTAAACATACTGATGATCCCTGCTGCCACCAGTGCGATCAGAACCAGTATCAGTGCTGCTGCCGTTGCCCCGAAACCGATGATCAGTCCGAACCATGCGGCGATCAGCCCTGCTGCCACGCCGATACCGGCGGAAGCTGCTCCCAGGATCACCGGGGATGCCAAAATACATAAAATTACGATCAGCACGATCATACCGGTAGACATTCCTTCATTTTTCTGTGGAGATACCACCTGTGCCTGTGCAGTTTGTGACGCATCGCTCTGCCGGTTACGTTGTTCTCCATTACCATTTTCTGTCTGCGGATCTGCCGGATAAGTGATCACTGACCGGCTGTCGGCTCCTGCTCTCTGGTAGCTGTTCTCTCCGTACCCGTTCCACAGAATATCTTTTTTAATATTCTCCGCCACCTTCGCAGGATTCCCCAGTGCCTCAATAACATTCTGTTCATTCTCCGGTCCCGCATCGTTAAAATATTCATTATAATATTGTAGCGCTTCTTCCCGCTCCGTAGCAGAAATATTTTGCAGCAGACTCTCCAGCTGCCTCATATACTCCGTTCTGTTCATCCTACTTTTTCTCCCATCTGTGCATTTTTATGCCTCTGACCGCTTCACCGGTCTTCCCTCAAACAGTCCTGTGATCTTCCCGCTGTAGCTTCGCCACTCGCTTTCATATAAATGAAGCTGTGCCCAGCCCCTGCTGGTGACCTTGTAATAGCGTCTCGTCCTGCCGCTGCATTCCCGGTCATAGACCTCCAGACATTCGTCCTTCTGTAATCTCCGAAGCACGGGATACAGGGTGGATTCCGACAGCTCGATCACCTGCCGGACCTCCTGGGTGATCTTGTACCCATAGGTTCCTTCCGGTTCCCGGGCGACCACCGCCAGCACGATAGCATCCAGCAGGGCTGCTCCTGTATTAAAAAGCATCCTATCGCTCCTCTCTGAAATTTGCGGCTATCCGGCTTTCCTTACAATATTATATGCCGTATAGTATTGCTCTGTGGCTATACTATACGGCATATAATATCATGCGTCAATATAGAGAAACCGTAAGAAATTCTAAAGACTTTCCAAAGATTCCGTCGCCTCCTCCAGAATCTCCTGACGGATACTGTTTTTATGGATCACAATGGCAGAGATCAGAAGCGCTCCCCCAAATACCTGCCGTGGTATTCTCTGTATCATCAGCAGGACCGCTGCTCCCACGGCAAAAAAGATATAAGTGATACGGGTTCTTTTGGTGTGCGGTCTGATCAGAAGGGCAGACCCCGACAAATACAATATGATCAGCAACAGCAACAGTTCCGGCTGTACCGGTGCCAGTCCGATCAACACGCCGAAGGATACTGCAATGGCTTTGCCTCCGTTCCCATGATAAAACAGGGAATAGGCATGCCCCAGTACCGGTGCCGCCATAATAAGTGGAAACCAGCTGTCTGTCACAAGCCCCATGCCAACTGCCACGTATACCGGCAGTGCTCCCTTTAATAGATCTCCCAGCAGACACAGGATCCCGACAGGCACTCCTGCGTATTTCATGGCATTGGCAGTCCCCGGATTGTGATCGTTGCTGACCTCAGTGACATCAATTCCTTTGATCCACTTCGGCAATGCCCTGCCGAACAATATACTTCCGCATAACAATCCGAAGACTGTCATTCCCAGTTCACGTATGATCATCTGTCTCTCCTGTCTGTCGTTTTCCTCTGTGTCTAAGCTTCCTCTTGTGCTGCTTCCTTTTGTCCGCAGATGAATTCACAGACTGCATCTGCTGCGTAAGGCTTTCCGTATTTTTCCTGACACTTCCGCATTTCGGCCTGTGCCTCCGGATCCCGCAGAAGCTTTAGTCCCTTTTGTATCACGGCATCTTCCGTATCTCCTGATACAGACATCCCATGTTGTGTGAAAAAAGCAACATTACGATCCTCACATCCGGGGATCGGCTTAGTGTGTACCAATGCAACCTTCGCTGCCACCGCTTCCGTAGAAGTCAGTCCACCCGGTTTGGTGAACAGAATATCCGCCGCTGCCATGTAGAGATGCGCTTCCGGGGTAAAATCCAGTACATGCACCCGCTCTGTATCGGCATAGGTATCCCGGAGTGTCTTCTTCAGCCCTTCATTGGTTCCCCCCAGGATATACAAATGAGTATCCTCGCCGATCTGCTCCACCAGCTTCGCCGTCATGCTTTCCACACGACCGTACCCCATGCTGCCCGTCATCATAAGGATACAGGATTTATCTACCGGAATCCCCAGCTGCCCTCGCGCTTCTCTTTTTTCCGGAAGCTTCAGGAACCTCTCCGATACCGGAATTCCCGTGGGAACCAACTTCTCCGCAGGGATGCCACGTTTGATGAACTCCGTCGCCAGTTCCTCATGCGGGATAAAATAGTAATCCACCTTTGTCTCCTCGGTAAAAGGGATACAGGTATAATCCGTGGCAATAAAATAAGTCTGTACGTCCAGCTTATGCTGTCGCAGCAGCCAGGTCATTGCCTCCGCCGGGAACAGATGTGGCATTACCACCGTATCATATCCGTTCTCTGTGATATAGTTACACAGCTTATCCGCATACAAAGCATTGGCAAAATACACCGGTGACTTTAATCTGGCAGACGAAATGGCCCTGCCTACCCGGTACGCTCCGGCGAACACCTTTTTCGCCCGGACTGTGCTCCAGATGTAGATCCGGCGTCCGTAAGCGCTGGCTTTGTCCGAAGCAAAATTCAGTACATCTGCCAACTCACAGGGAATACCCCGTTTTTCAAACTGTTCTTTCACCGCTTTTGCAGCGGAATTATGTCCCTCACCGGTTCCGGTGGATAAGATCAGTACCTTCATAAATAAATTCTCCGTTAGTTTTCCATCAGCCAGAAATATGCACTGTACGCAGGCAGAAGACTGCCGCCGCCAAAGTCATGTTTCTCTCCGGTGATCAGATCCACCGCTGTTCCACAGCCGGCATCAAAATGTGCCATGAAGTCCTCTCCGTCCGCATTGATAGCCACCAGTACTCTCTCATGCTCCGACTTTCTCTCGAAAATGCACTGCTTATTGGTCAACAATACCGAACGAAAAGCTCCGTAATTCAGCGCCTCGGAATGCTTCTTGGCCTCTGCCAGTCTGCTGATCCAATCACACAGACCGTTCCACTCCGGCTTGTCAAAGCAGGGACGCAGTGCAGGGTCACCATCTTCTTTTCTGGCTTTGAAGCCCCATTCGCTTCCATAGTAGACACAGGGGATCCCCGGCATGCCGAATGCCATGGCGTAGATCAGCGGCAGGTGATTTTCATTATTCAAAATACTTGCCACTCGGGTCACATCATGGTTATCCACGAAGGACAACAGATGCTTTCCCTTATATAATGTCCAATTCTCCGGTCCGAACTGTCGCAGCAGAGAATGCACGATTTCAAACATATTCATGCTGTTGAAGCTGCTGTAAAGTCCCTTATAACACTCGTAGTTCGTTGCGGAATGCAACATCTGATCATTCATCAGGCGATTATAATCTCCGTGAAGCATCTCGCCTAATAAGAAGAAATCCTGCTTGTAGGCACCGGTCACTTCCCGCAGTCTTCTGACAAAGTTCTCATCCAGGCTGTACGCCACATCCAGGCGCAGACCGTCAATACCGAATTCATCGATCCAGCCCTTCACGCTGTCTAACAGGTAGTTCACTACCTCCGGGTTCTGCAGGTTCAGCTTCACCAGATCAAAGCAGCCTTCCCAGCCCTCATACCACAGTCCGTCATTATAGTTGGAATTGCCGCCGAAATCAATACGGTAGAACCAGTTCACATAAGGAGAGTTCTCGCGGTTTTTAATCACATCCTGAAACTGTGCAAAACCTCTGCCCACATGATTGAACACACCGTCTAGCACAACCCGGATTCCTGCCGCATGCAGTGCGTCACATACTTCCTTAAAATCTTCATTGGTTCCCAGCCTTACATCAATTTTGCGATAATCCCTGGTATTGTAACCATGGGTATCCGATTCAAATACCGGAGAGAAATAAACGGCATTCACTCCCAGCTTCTGCATATGGGGGATCCACTCCTCCACACGCTTGATCTCATGTCTCTGTATTCCATCATTTTCAAAAGGAACTCCACAGAATCCCATAGGATAGATCTGATAAAAAACACTTTCATAAGCCCACATATTAGTCACCATTCCTTTCTGCCTTAATTTCATGTTGTCTGAATTTCAGGTTGTCTTAATTTCATACTTTGGACTCATAATATTATGATGCCAGGGTCAAAAGGTCTAAGCCCACATGAGCTTGCGCATAGGTGGGTGAAAGACCTTAGGACCCGCCCCGATATGAGCATAAAAGTGGGATGCTGGGGCTTTTGACCCCGACATCATATTTTCATTGACTGGTTCAGTACTACTTTTATGATTTGTCCACATCAATTCTTTTGCTATTATACACCATTTTTGATCCATCTGTCGTTTTTTTGTGAAAAAAACTCAAATAATCCACAAAATCCACCGAGTTATCCACATATACACACGTGTCATATGTGGTTATGTGGATTGTCATGTTGTATATCAACTCTGTTATCATATCGAATGTCATCGTTGCTGCCACAACCAGGCGTCCCAAAATCGCTCCACCTTTTTAGCCACCGTATCCACTGTCACAGGTACTACCTGTTCCCACTCCCTGGGGAACATTCTGCGATAAGAATACTGCCTGAAACGCTCATCCAGCAGGACGATAATCCCCACATCTTCCGCGGTCCGGATGACACGGCCCGCCGCCTGCAGGACTTTATTCATTCCGGGATAACGGTAGGAATAATCAAAGCCGTTTTCCCCATTGTCATCAAAATAGTCCTTGAGGATTTCCCGTTCACAGCCTACCTGTGGCAGTCCGGTTCCTACTACGATCACACCGATGAGGCTGTCCTTTTTCAGGTCGATCCCCTCTCCGAAGATACCTCCCAACACGCAGAACCCGATCAGCGTCTGTTCCTCTTCCTCCTCGATCTCCATACCGATGAGACTTTGCAGGTCACATTCCTCATTGCCCCGGAAGCGATTCAGGAAGTATTCACGCTCTTCCTCATTCATGGATTCCTGTTGGACGAGACATTCTTCTTCCTCTGTCATAAAATACTGTTCATAGATCTCGTAAACATGATTCATAAAGGAATAGGACGGGAAAAATATCATGTAATTGCCGTGCCGGTTCTTCACCACTTCGTGAATGTAACGGGCAATATTGTAGTATTCTTCCTGGGATCTTCTGCTGAACTTGCTAGTCACATCCCCGGCGATCAGTATGGTACGCTTCTCGGGATCAAACACCGAGTGGGCATACACCTCGTAATCCTCCTTCTCACCGCCCAGCAGGTTCTTGTAATACTGGATGGGCAGGAAGGTAGCGGAAAAAAGGATCGTACTGCGTCCTCTGAGCATGCATTCCTTCAGGTTTTCTCTGGGATTCACGCAGAACAGCTTCAGTTCAAAGCTGCCATCCTCACACAATCTGGTATATTTCACATAGTTTTCATCTTGTCTCTCGTAAATATCCAGAAAATGACTGAGCTTGAAATAGAAGTCCAGCAGATTCTCCCGTACTTCCAGGCTGACCTTCTCCTGCTCCTCCAGATAATCACTGATCACAGCGTGCAGTCTGGTCAAGGGCTGCACCAGCATGTCAATATCATCCACCAGCCGGTACCCGTCACAGTCCCGCTTCATGGACAGCAGCTGTGCGTTGC
>ERZ780052.185-NODE-185-length-26255-cov-2.897519_pt1 | contig 26255 bp, 15 predicted proteins | sample MGYA00511845_ERZ780052 | MGnify/ENA primary metagenome ERZ780052 (study PRJEB29588, sample SAMEA1970897) | human gut metagenome | biome: human gut; feature: human-associated habitat; material: faeces | place: Denmark | collected 2008/2010 ...
CGCTGCAATTCCTCACCCAACCGGTCACGCCGCGGTTTTTTGCGCTGTAACAGGCTTTATATCGGAATCCGACGCCCTGCACGGTTCCGTGAAAAATATAGTGTATGCGTACTTTCTCCATACTCATAGCGGCTCTCCTATTAAACATCGAAAAATCCCATCCGGATATATTATAGCAGGTTTCTCAATTTGTTTCAAGCATTTTCAGTAAATATATCAGTCAGCGCCACAAATAAAAATAGGATTTTCGTATATTTCACGCAAAGAATTGTTGACTGAACCCCAAAAATATGGATAGAAGAAGCCCGCGAGCGATACAATATTCGATAAAGATATTGCAGGAATACGAGTGCTGGGGGCTGTGCGGCGAAGTTAAAAAGTTCATGGGCGCGTGGAAATACGACCAGACTGACATTGAGCGGCAGAGCCTTATAATACCCCTGCACGAACAAAGAAGTGGAGCAGTACATGGATATCCGATAACAGCATCAGATAAACGCCAAACTCCGGCAGTTACGAACTGCCGAAGCATTTTTGTATATCGAAAACCCCCGGCAATGCCGGGGGTTCAAAAAAGCTTTAGCGATGAGCAGAAAAAATTCCTCCAACTGGTATAATGAAAATGCGGTCTGGCAACTGCAAACAAAAACCAATAGGAGGAATGTCAAATGAATGACAATAATAGTTTAGCACATACGACGTGGAATTGCAAGTACCATATAGTGTTTGCACCGAAGTATAGGAGAAAAATATTACTGCAAGAGTATCGTGTGGAAATGGGAAAGATACTAAGGGAATCGAGGGCAGAAATCTGCCCCGACCATGTGCACATGTTTGTAGAGATACCGCCAAAAATGAGCGTATCAAGCTTCATGGGGTATCTAAAAGGGAAAAGCAGCGTAATATTCCACGAAAGGCATGGAAATCTAAAGTTCAAATACGGAAACAGGTCGTTTTGGTGAAGAGGCTACTATGTGGATACAGTTGGAAAGAATGCAAAGCGAATAGCAGAGTACATACAAAACCAGCTGAAAGAAAACCAAATAAGCGACCAAATGACGCTCAGAGAGATGAAGGACCTGTTTACGGGTAGTAAGTAACAATCTTTCGCAGGTGTCAGACCGCACTTGCGTCTTTAGACGCGCGCTAGAAAATAGCCTTTTAGGCGTTATCTGTAAAGCCACCGGCTAAGCCGGTGGTCTTGACTCATCATGGTGAAAATAGTTAAAAATTTACCCAGAACTGGAAAATTTTAACCAAAAATTGGAAAATAATAAATTGATGAAAATTTAAGTGAGGGAGTATAATCCCATATATAAATATGGTATGTCAGAAAGGAGAAAAAAGGTGAAAAAGAAAGCTTTGTACAAAAAGTGGATGTCAATGCTGCTTGCCGGTGTAGTGACAACAACAGGTTTCATGGGGGGAACGGTAACACTAAGAGCAGCAGAAACAACAAATTGGGTTGGAGATGAAGGACTGAGCGGAACAGCGGACGCTCCAAAACCGGACGATGTAGTGCCGGATGCAAACCAATTTAGGTATCAGAAAGAGGAACTTGCAGCGTTCTGCCATTTTGGACCAAATACGTTCAATGAGATTGAATGGGGTGAGCACTACGGAAATAAAGCACCAAGCGAGATCTTTACATTAAAAAATGATTTTGATGCAGAAACTTTAGTAAAGACTTTGAAGGATGCCGGATTTAAAAAGCTGATCGTAACAGCAAAACATCATGATGGATTCTGTATTTGGGACAGTAAATATACAGATTATGATGTGAAAGAGTCTGGCTATAAAGATAAAAATGGAGAATCAGATATTCTGGCAGAGATATCCAAAGCATGTACAGATCAGAATATGGATATGGGATTATATCTGTCTCCGTGGGATATTCATGAACCGAGTTATGGCTACAAAGATGAGAATGGGCAGCCGACAACACCAGAAAATGATAAAAAGGATTACAATGAATTCTATAACAATCAGTTAAAAGAAATTCTGAGTAATGAAAAATACGGAAATGGCGGGAAATTCGTAGAAGTGTGGATGGATGGTGCCAAAGGAAGTGGTGCAAATGCACAGGAATATGAATTTAAAAAGTGGTTTGACACAATTCAGCAATATGAAGGAAAAGCAGCAGGAAGAGATGCGGACTGTATGTTGTTTGGTGCAGAAGCGTATACGACAGTGCGGTGGATCGGAAATGAGCATGGACTTGCTGCAAAAAATACATGGTCGAAATCAAAAGTAGACAAGGAAAACAATAAGATTAATAGCAATAATATTGGTGGTTATACGGTTGGATTTGAAGATGGAAATCAGTGGACAGTTCCAGAGGCAGATGCCCGTATTACATCTGGTTGGTTTTGGGGAACACAGAAGAATACACCAAAATCAATGGAAGAACTTGGTGACATGTATTTCAATTCTGTAGGAAACAACGCAACCTTATTATTGAACGTTCCGCCAAACAATCAAGGTACAGTAGACGAAGCTATTTTAAACAGAGTAACTGAGTTTGGAAAGAACATTCAGGAGACGTTTAAGGTAAATCTTGCAACACAGGATGGTGCAAGTGTGCAGGCATCGGAAGTTCGAGGAAAAGATGTTGATTTCAAACCAGGAAATACCATTGACGGTGATGATAAGACATATTGGACGACAGATGGAAATGAAGGAAGTTTATTGATTGATCTTGGGGAAAATAAAACTTTTGATGTTGTATCAATTGAAGAGGCAATTCAGCTTGGACAGAGGATCAATCATTATAAAGTGGAATATCGCAAGGGATCAGAAGGGGCATGGACAACTTTGGATGAAGGCGAAACAATTGGAGCAAAAAGACTTTGTCGTGCAGGAGCGGTAAATGCTCAACAGATTAAGATTACAGTTAGCACACCTGAAGGGAAAGTTCCGGTTATCAGCGAAGTGGGTGTTTATAAAACAACAGATGATTTGGAGGTTTCTACACCAATTCCAGATGGAATGGATGTGATCGATATTTCAGATAAAGATGCATCAGATGGAAAAGGGTTTACATTCGAAGGAAAGTGGAATGATGAGAATGGTCCTCAGTATATTAATAGTACAAATACATGGGCGAATCCTGGAGCAAAATTGACTCTGAAGTTTAAAGGAACAAAGGCATATTTATTTGGAACAGTAGATCCGGGTCATGGAACTGCAAAAATTACGGTGGATAATGGAGAGCCAGTTACAGTAGATACATCTGCTAAAAAACGTGCAACAGGTCAAAAATGGTTTGAGACAGAAGATTTGAAGGACGGTGAACACACAATTACGTTAGAGGTTACTGGAAAAGCTATAGGAATTGAAGCAGCAGCAGTGATCAATAATGGGGGTAAAGGTATGATTGAACTGGAAGAAAATACCTATACCATGAATGAAGCAGAAAAAAGAGAATTAAAAGTTAAACGTGTTGGCGGAACTACCGGAGAAATTACAGCGAAGTTACAGCCAAACCCAGGAAGTGCAATTCAGGATGATTTTAATACAGAACTGAATCCAAAGATTACATTGAAAGATGGGGAGAAAGAAACAACAGCTCCAGTAGAGACAAAAAGAAATACCAATAAAACAGGCGATAGAGATTTTACAGTCGAATTAGTTGAGGCAAGTGAAGGAACAATCCTTGGCTTCAATAAAAAAGCAAAGATTACCATCAAAGATATGGAGAGCAATGAAAACGCATTGGCTAATCTTGTCAAGGAATGTGAAACTTATAAAAGTGACTGGTTCCGTTCAGGATGGGATGCATTTGAAGCGGCACTGAAAAATGCAAAAGCAGTCTTAGAGAAACAGGGAGCAACACTGGAGGAAAAAAATAAGGCAGCAGCAACACTGCAGACAGCAAAAGATGAATTGGTAAAACGTGAAAAATATACAGGAGAAGATCCGTTTGTATTCCCATGGAGGAAGAATTCCAATGCCACATTAGAAGCTGAGTTTGCAGAATTACATAATACAGGTGGGGCTGAGGAACAATGGAAACTTTCGGTTTCAGATGGTGAATGGGCAAGTAATAAGAAGTTTATAAATTGTCTGAATCAGGGAGATACGATTACCGTTCCTTATAAGGTAGAAAAGCCGGGAACCTACAGTGTGGAATTGACTTATAGAAGTGGATCTTCAACAAACAGTCTTGCATGGGAAGATAGTGCAGGAAATATCAAATCTGGTTCTGTAGTGGCAGGAAATGATGATTCTAAAGTTACAAAAACTGTTACGTTTGATATGGTGGCAGAAAAGGCAGGAGAAGGTGTGTTGACATTGAAAGGACACACAAAAGATGCACCACAGTTAGACAAGTTTGAAATCACACCGAAAGATGTAAAACTGGCTGAATTTACAGTTAATGCATCTGTCGAAGGCGAAGGTGGTACAATTACACCGAGTGGAGAAACAAAAGTAACAGAAGGTGAAAATGTAGAATTCAAGATCACACCGGACAAGACACACAAGGTGGCAGATGTTCTTGTAAATGGTGAGTCTGTAGGAGCTGTCACATCCTATACATTAAAAGATGTGAAGGCTAACGCAACAATTGTTGCTAAATTTGCACCGGCATCCTATACAGAAGAAAATCGTTTCAACTTCCCGACAGAAGTCAATGGAACAACAATCACAGCAGAGGCAGAGCATTTTGAACTGAAGAACACTGTGGAAAATGAAAAATGGCCATTGCAGGTATCTCCAGCTGACTGGGCAAGCAATGGATACTTTGTAAATGCCATGAACAGTGGAGATCAGATCATCTTACCATATCATGCAGAAAAACCAGGAAAATACAAAGCAACAGTACAGTTCCGCAGTGGTGATACAAACAATGGACTGACATGGGCAGAAAAGGACAATAAGATCGCACCGCAGACAGAGGTTGTAAAAGTAGGTGCCGGAGATGGCGCAAAAGCAACACATACACAGGACATTGAATTTGTAGTAAATGAAGCCGGCGATGGAACGCTGGTATTTACAGCACCGGAGAAGAATGCGCCACAGCTTGATAAATTTGATATCACATTAGTAGAAGAAAAAACGCCGGTTGTTGTGAACAAAGATGCACTGAAAGCAGCAATCAATACTGCAAAAGAAGCGCTGAAAAAAGAGGATAAGTATACAGAAGAGTCCGTGAAAGCGCTGAAAGATGCAGTGGCAGAAGCAGAAAAAGTAGCAGCAGATGAAAACGCAACACAGGAAAGCGTAGATGCAGCTACAAAAGCAGTGGAAGAAGCAACAAAAGGTCTGGCAGAAAAACCAGCGCCGGAAGTAAACAAAGATGCACTGAAAGCAGCGCTCGAGACAGCAAAAGAAGCCTTGAAAGAAGAGGACAAATATACAGAAGAGTCTGTGAAAGCGCTGAAAGATGCAGTGGAAGAAGCAGAAAAAGTAGTGGCAGATGAGAACGCAATGCAGGAAAGTGTAGATGCGGCAACAAAAGCAGTAGAAGAAGCAACAAAAGGTCTGGCAGAAAAACCGGCTGTACCGGAAGTGAACAAAGATGCACTGAAAGCAGCACTGGCAGAGGCAGCACAGAAACTGGAAAATGCAGAGAGCTTTACAGAAGAATCCGTAAACGCATTGAAAGAAGCAATGGATCTTGCGCAGAGCGTACTGGATAATCCAGAGGCAAACCAGGCAGAAGCGGATGCAGCAACAACAGCTGTGCGGACAGCAATTGAAAATCTGCAGGAAAAACCACCGGTACAGAAAGAATTTACGATCACAGCAGTTGCACATGGCGGTGGAACCATTGATCCAAGCGGTGCAGTGAAAGTAGAAGAAGGAAAAGATCAGGTATTTACAATCCAACCATATGAAGGATTTGAAGTAAAAGAAGTATTTGTAAATGGAGAATCCGTTGGAGCTGTTACAGAGTACAAATTTGAGGCAGTTCGTGCAGATGCAAGCATTGAAGTATTCTTCGCAGAAAAAGAAGCAGTACAGGCTGACAAGACAAAACTCAACGAGTCCATTGCAGCAGCAGAAGAACTTCTGAAACATGCAGAGGACTATGTTCCGGAAGATGTTCAGAATCTGATGGAAGTACTGGATGCAGCGAAAGCAGTAGCAGCAGATCCGGCAGTGACACAGGAAACAGTGGATGCGGCACAGAATGCACTGGATGCAGCAATGAATATTGCGCCGATCCAGAAAGAGTTTGCAATTATGGCAGCAGCAGGAGAGGGCGGAAGCATCACTCCATGCGGTACTGTAAAGGTAGAACGCGGCATGAGCCAGACATTTGCGATCCAGCCAAAAGAAGGATATGTGATCAGTGATGTTCTTGTAAATGGACAGTCTGTTGGTGCAGTGGCAGAGTATACATTCTGTGATGTGAATGCAGATGCCAATATTACGGCGCTCTTCCAGAAAGCAGCTGTTTCTACAGATAAATCACAGCTTACAGCTGTCATAAAAGAAGCAGAGGAACGTCTGGAACAGGCAGATAAGTACACAGAAGAGACTGTAAAAGCACTTCAGAAAGAGGTGGAGGCAGCGCAGTTTATTCTTGCAGACAAAGAGGCGTCTCAGGCAGACATTGATGCAGCAGTACAGAAAGTAAGAACTGCCATCGATGCACTGGAGGAAAAAGCACAGACTGAGAAACCGGAAAATCCAGACAACAATAAACCGGACAACAAACCAGACAACAAGCCGGGAAATGGAAACAATGGCGGACAAAACAACAATGGAAACAATAATCAGTCTTCCACACAGAAACCGTCAGCAGAACTCCAAACAAAGCAGTGAAGACGGGAGATGCAACTCCGATCGCCGGAGCAGTATCCGGACTTCTTGCAGGAGGAGCAGCGCTTCTGGCATTCCTGAAAAGACGCAGATAAATAACAAACAAAAAATTCTTCCTAAATAAAATAGCAGTGCTCCGTGCCGGAAGGTATGGGGCACTGTTTTGTGATTCAGGAAATTTGTTTGTTTTTTGGAAATTTTTGAATGAAATATTTGTTGGCAGAACAGTTCTTGTTATTGTTCACACTATTCCCCGCCTATCCATGCGCGATCGTCGTGCCTGCGCACTCCAGTTCTGGGCAGATTTACAGAAAATTTTTAGTATGCTACAATAAAAATTAACAGCTAGAAAAACAAGAAAGATACTTGGGAGGAACTGACATGGAAAAGTGGTTTGTGTCCATGAAGAAAGCGGATTTTACGCAGATTGCGGAAAAATATCATATTTCCCCGATCATCGCGCGCCTGATCCGAAACAGGGATATTTTAGGCGATCAGAATATTGACTATTATTTAAATGGAACGATTGCAGATCTGCACGATGGGATGCTGATGAAAAATATGGATACGGCAGTGGAGATTCTGGAGGAAAAAATCCGGGAAGGCGAAAAAATCTGTGTGATCGGAGATTATGATATCGACGGAGTCAATGCGACGTATATTTTGAAAACAGGATTAGAAAGTCTGGGAGCTTTGGTGGATACGGATATTCCGGATCGGATGAAGGATGGATACGGCCTCAATCAGATGCTCATTGACAGGGCATTGGAGGACGGTGTAGATACGATCATTACCTGTGACAATGGGATCGCAGCCGCTTCAGAGATTGCTTACGGGAAAGCGCAGGGGATGACGATCATTGTGACAGATCACCATGAAGTACCTTATCTAGAAGCAGGAGGAGAGAAAGAATATCTGATTCCCGATGCAGATGCAGTGGTCAACCCGCATTTACCGGGAGATCCTTATCCGTTTAAAGGTCTGTGCGGTGCGGCAGTTGCGTATAAAGTGGTGGAAGCGTTATATAATGTCATGGGGCAGGATGCGGATGATGTAGATTTTCTGATGGAAAATGTGGCGATTGCGACTGTGGGGGATGTGATGGATCTGGTGGATGAGAACCGGATTTTTGTAAAACAGGGACTGGAAATGCTGAAACGCACGCGAAATGAAGGTCTGAAAGCATTGATGGAATGCACGCAGGTACCGATAGAGAGATTGTCTGCCTATCACATCGGATTTGTCATCGGACCATGTATCAATGCGAGCGGGCGGCTGGATACGGCAAAGCGGGCGCTGGAGCTTCTGGAAACAAAGAGCCGAAGAGAAGCCGTGATGATGGCGGAAGATCTCAAGGCGTTAAATGACAGCCGCAAGGAAATGACAGAAAAAGGGGTAGAGCAGGCTGTGGAGCAGATCGAAACAACAGAGCTGAAAAGCGACCGGGTGCTGGTGGTATATCTGCCGGACTGTCATGAAAGTATTGCCGGGATCATCGCGGGACGTCTGAAAGAAAAGTATTATAAGCCGGTATTCGTCCTGACCCAGGGAGAACATGGAGTGAAAGGCTCCGGACGCTCCATTGAAAGCTATCATATGTTTGAAGAAATGTGTAAATGCCGGGCGTTATTTACCAAATTCGGAGGGCATAAGCTGGCGGCAGGGCTGTCTCTGGAAGAAGAAAATGTAGAGCGGTTCCGGAAGACGATCAATGAGCTGTGTGAACTGACACCGGAAGATCTGCTTCCGAAGGTGTCCATTGATATGCAGCTTCCACTGGCATATGTCACAGAAGAAATTGTGGATGAGCTGGAATTGCTGGAGCCTTTCGGAAAAGGAAATACAAAGCCATTATTCGCGGAAAAGAATCTTCGGGTGCAGAATCTCCGGATCATCGGGAAGAATCAGAACGTCCTGAAATTTCAGGTTTTGGATCAGGCCGGGCGGAAAATGGAAGCCATTTATTTTGGAGAGGTACAGGAGTGTATGGAGTATCTGCAGACAAAAGAAAAGGTATCTCTGACATTTTACCCATCGGTCAATGAATACCGGGGGAATAAAACCATACAGATTACAGTGGTAAATTATCAATAATGATGATATACTAATCCATATGGAATTTTTACGATGGAAAAGAAAAAGGGGGATTTGATATGGCAGGTACGCTGGAATATGAACTTCTGAACAAAAATCTGGAGATGGTGGATGGGCACGCCGTGAAAGCACCTGAAGATTATCAAAACCCTGAGCAGTTATATGACGCATTGATTGCAAGGGTGAGAAAATATCATCCGTCTGCGGATATTTCTCTGATCGAGAAAGCTTATCAGCTTTCCAGAGAGGCTCACAAGGAGCAGGTGCGAAAGTCCGGAGAGCCCTATATCATCCATCCGCTCTGGGTGGGGATCATTCTGGCTGATTTGGAGATGGATAAAGAGACGATCGTGGCAGGGATGCTCCATGATACGGTGGAAGATACTGAGATGACAGTGGAGGATATCACAAGAGAATTTGGAGAAGAAGTCGCACTTCTGGTAGACGGGGTCACCAAGTTGGGTCAGCTGTCTTATTCGAAAGATAAGCTGGAAGTACAGGCGGAGAATCTCAGAAAGATGTTTCTGGCTATGGCAAAGGACATCCGTGTCATCATCATCAAGCTGGCAGACCGTCTGCATAATATGCGGACGCTGGAGTTTATGATTCCGGCAAAACAGAAGGAAAAAGCCAGAGAGACGATGGATATTTACGCTCCGATCGCTCAGAGACTTGGAATCTCCAAGATTAAGACGGAGCTGGATGATCTCTCTTTGAAATATTATCAGCCGGAAGTGTATTTCCAGCTGGTGAAAGATTTGAATGAGCGAAAGACCGAGCGGGAAGAGTTTGTACAGCAGATCGTGGCAGAAGTTTCTCATCATATGGAGAACGCCCATATCCAGGCCAAGGTGTACGGAAGAGTGAAGCATTTCTTCAGTATTTATAAGAAGATGGTGAATCAGAACAAGACGTTGGATCAGGTATACGACCTGTTTGCAGTACGGATCATCGTGGATTCTGTGAAGGACTGCTATGCAGCTCTGGGCGTGATCCATGAGATGTACACTCCGATTCCGGGGCGGTTTAAAGACTATATCGCCATGCCAAAAGCCAATATGTATCAGTCACTGCATACCACGCTGATGGGACCGGCAGGGCAGCCGTTTGAGATCCAGATCCGTACGGAAGAGATGCACAAGACGGCAGAGTATGGTATTGCCGCTCACTGGAAATATAAAGAAAGCGGTGGTCCGGCGAAGAATAATAAGAGCCGGGAAGAAGAAAAGTTAAGCTGGCTTCGTCAGATTCTGGAGTGGCAGAGAGACATGTCAGATAATCGGGAGTTTTTAAGTCTCTTAAAAGGCGATCTGGATCTGTTTGCAGAAGATGTGTATTGTTTTACTCCAAACGGAGATGTGAAGAACCTGCCAAATGGTTCTACTCCGGTGGATTTTGCCTATGCTATCCACAGTGCGGTGGGCAACAAGATGGTAGGAGCCCGTGTCAACGGCAAGCTGGTCAATATTGATTACAAGATCCAGAACGGAGACCGGATTGAGATTCTGACTTCGCAGAATTCCAAGGGACCGAGCCGTGACTGGCTGAATATTGTAAAGAGTACGCAGGCAAAGAACAAGATCAATCAGTGGTTTAAGCATGAGTTTAAGGAAGAAAATATCATCCGCGGAAAAGAACTGATCGCCGCATATTGCAAGTCCAAGTCTCTGACCCAGGCAGATCTGATGAAGCCCAAGTATCTGCAGATCGTCCAGAGAAAGTACGGATTCCGTGACTGGGATGCGGTTCTGGCGGCTATCGGGCACGGCGGTTTAAAAGAAGGTCAGGTGGTCAACCGTCTGGTAGAAGAGTATGGAAAAGATCACAAAAAAGAGATTACAGACGCGACGATCCTGGAGAAGATTTCTGAGGCAAATAATCAGAAAGTCCACATTGCAAAATCGAAAAGCGGAATCGTAGTCAAAGGAATCGATGATATGGCAGTGCGGTTCTCCAAATGCTGCAATCCGGTTCCGGGCGATGAGATCGTCGGATTTGTGACCAGAGGAAGAGGGATGACGATCCACCGTACGGACTGTGTAAATATGCTGCATCTGTCTGCTGCGGAGAGGGAGCGTCTGATCGATGCAGAGTGGGAGAATAACGCGGAGACGGAAGGCGGCGGACAGTATCTGGCAGAGCTGAAGATGTATGCCAACGACAGGCAGGGACTGCTTCTGGATGTAACGAAGGTATTTACAGAAGAAAAAATCGATGTCAGATCTATGAATACACGAACCAGCAAAAAAGGAACCGCTACACTGGAAATGGGATTTATTGTAAAGGGCAGAGAACAGCTGAATCTTATTATAAAAAAACTGCGCAACGTAGAAGGGGTTCTGGATATTGAACGGACAGCGGGGTAGAGAAAAATGAGAATCAAAAAATTTGTGATAGGAATGGTCGGCACCAACTGCTATGTGGTGTACAATGAAAATACAAAAGAATGTTTTGTTGTGGATCCGGCGGCACCATCTGCGCCGCTTGTCGAATTTATCCAGACAGAAGGTCTTCAGTTGCAGGGAATCCTCCTGACACATGGTCATTTTGATCATATTATGGGAATTGACACACTGCGCAGAGAATGGTCAGTTCCTGTTTATGCCAGTGTACTGGAGCAGAAGGTTCTGACAGATACCAATGTGAATCTGTCTGCTGCATATGGAGCGGGCTATGTGTTTGCGGACGCCAAGTTTCTGGAAGATGGGGCATCTCTCGCACTTGCAGGATATCAGATCCGTATGATCTCCACTCCGGGGCATACGGCGGGAGGATGCTGTTATTATTTAGAAGAAGAGAAGGTTCTTTTCAGCGGAGATACACTGTTTGCAGGATCTGTTGGAAGAACAGATTTTCCGACAGGCAGTATGAGTACACTGGTGCGTTCGGTAAAAGAGCGATTGCTGAGCCTTCCGGAAGATACGCAGGTGTATCCGGGACATATGGAGGCAACAACGATTGGATTTGAAAAGGAGAATAATCCGTTTTTATAAGAAAACGGAAGAGAAATATGATGATACAGATCAGCAGTAAAGATACGTTATATATGTATAATTTATATCATATTGTGAAGGCTTTTTTCCCGAATGAGGAGATCAGCCAGAATCTGGACGAAAAGCAGGAATCTCTGGTTTCAGTGAAGCTGGAAGAGGATTCTTGCTTTTATGTTCCTGTTTCAGAAATTGCAGACTGTCCGGATTGCCAGGATGGAAAGAAGAAAGTGACAAAGCTTGTCTATGACTGGCTGTCAAAAGTGACCGGACGGATACTTGCCTGGGGGATGCTGACAGGTGTCAGACCGACAAAGCTGGCTATGCAGAAACTGGAAGCCGGTATGAGCCGAAAAGAAGTCTGCACATTTTTAGAGCAGGAGTACGGAGTCAGTCACCAGAAGGCAGAACTTGGCATTGCGATTGCAGAGCGGGAAAAAGAGCTGCTTGGCAGACTGGACTATGAGCAGGGATTCAGTCTCTATGTAGGGATTCCGTTTTGTCCAAGCATCTGTTCGTACTGTTCTTTCAGTTCGTCCCCTCTGGCGGAGTGGAAAGACCGGGTAGATGATTATTTAAAGGCGCTCTGTCAGGAAATCCGGGCACTGGGAGAGCGGGCAGAAGAAAGAAAGCTTAATACGATCTATATCGGAGGAGGGACTCCGACAACACTGGAGGCAGAGCAACTTTTTGAGCTTTTGGATACGATACAGAAGTCGTTTTCATTTGAGTATCTGCAGGAGTTTACGATCGAAGCGGGAAGACCGGACAGCATTACAAGAGAAAAGCTGGAAGTGATGCGAAGATTTCCGGTGACCAGGATTTCTGTCAATCCCCAGACCATGCAGCAGAAAACGCTGGATCTGGTGGGAAGAAAGCATACCGTTCAGGATGTAAAAGACATTTTCCATGCAGCCAGAGAGCTTGGATTTGACAATATCAACATGGATCTGATCGCAGGACTTCCGGGAGAGACGGCGGAGGATATGAGGGATACGCTTTGTCAGATTGAAGAGCTTTCGCCGGACAGTCTGACGGTTCATGCGCTGGCGATCAAGCGGGCGGCGAAGTTCGGCCAGGAGCAGCGCAAGATTGATCTGCATTCTGAGATCGAACAGATGGTAGAAGAGAGTGCCAGGGCGGCAGAACGCATGGGACTTGTGCCGTATTATCTGTACCGGCAGAAAAATATTGCGGGAAATTTTGAAAATGTTGGATATGCAAAGGTTGACAAAGCCGGAATATACAATATACTTATTATGGAAGAAAAACAGACGATCCTTGCAGCAGGGGCAGGTGCCTCCACAAAGATCGTGCTTCCGGAGAAGATCCGTCTGGACAATGGACGGGAGACGAATCTGATCCGCATAGAAAATGTGAAAAATATTACGGAGTATGAAAGCCGTATTGATGAGATGATAGAGAGAAAAGGAGAATGGTTATGGCGCTGAAAAAGAAACCGGTAACCGGAATGAAAGATATGATGCCGGCGGAGATGGAGATCCGCGATTATGTGATCGGACAGATCAAAGAGACATACCGCGCATTTGGATTCTCATCCATTGAGACTCCATGTGTAGAGCACATTGAAAATCTCTGCAGCAAACAGGGCGGAGACAATGAAAAACTGATCTTCAAGATTTTAAAAAGAGGAGAAAAGCTGAAGATCGAAGAAGCAAAAGAAGAAAAAGATGTTGTGGACGGAGGACTTCGTTACGATCTGACAGTACCGCTGTCCAGATACTATGCGAACAATGCAAATGAACTGCCGTCTCCGTTTAAAGCACTTCAGATGGGAAATGTCTGGAGAGCGGACAGACCGCAGAGGGGACGATTCCGTCAGTTTATGCAGTGTGATATCGATATTCTGGGAGAGCCAGGTAATCTGGCAGAGATCGAGCTGATCCTGGCAACGACGACGCTGCTTGGAAAACTGGATTTTAAAAACTTTACGATCCGTATCAATGACAGAAGAATTTTAAAAGCAATGGCAGCATACAGCGGATTTGCAGAGAGTGATTATGAAAATGTATTCATCATCCTGGACAAGATGGACAAGATCGGTCTGGATGGTGTGGCAGCAGAATTAGAGGAAAACGGATATGCAAAAGAGTCTGTGGAAAAATATTTGCAGTTATTCAAAGAGATTACGAATGACGTGGAAGGCGTACGTTACTGTAAAGAAAAACTGGAAGGCTTTCTTGCGGATGACGCGGCGGCTTCGCTTGAGACCATCATCACATGTGTAGAGAGTGCGAAAGAAGCGGATTTCCGTATGAAATTTGATCCTACACTGGTTCGCGGAATGTCCTATTACACAGGGACGATCTTTGAGATTTCCATGGACGAGTTCGGCGGTTCGGTAGGCGGCGGCGGACGTTATGATGAAATGATCGGAAAATTCACCGGACAGAATACACCTGCAGTCGGATTTTCCATCGGATTTGAACGGATTGTCATGCTGCTTTTAGAACGAGGATATCAGGTACCGACAGCCGCACAGAAGAAAGCATTTCTTATCGATAAGAAAGTGCCACAGGAAGGCATGCTCAAGATCCTAAATCTGGCAAAAGCAGAGCGCGCACTTGGAAAACAGGTGATGATCGTCAACATGAAGAAAAATAAAAAGTTCCAGAAAGAACAGCTGATGGAACAGGGATATACAGAGATTGTAGACTGCTATGCTGACAATGTGGAGCAGTTGTAGAGAAGAAGGGAGAAACAGAGAAATGGCAGAATCAATGCAGGGACTCAAAAGAACACACCGATGCGGGGAACTGTCCAGTGCAAACATTGGAGAGAAAGTAACCGTCATGGGATGGGTACAGAAGAACAGAAATAAAGGCGGAATCGTATTTATGGATCTGCGTGACCGCTCCGGAATCCTTCAGATTGTATTTGAGGGAGAAGAGCAGGCAGAGCTGATGGAAAAAGCTGCAAAATTAAGAAGTGAGTTTGTAGTTGCGGTTGTAGGAGATGTGGAGAAGAGAAGCGGTGCAGTCAATGAAAACCTGGCAACAGGAGAGATTGAAGTGCGTGCTGAAGAACTTCGCATCCTCTCAGAATCCGAGGTACCGCCGTTCCAGGTGGAAGAAAACAGCAAGACAAAGGAAGAACTTCGTCTGAAATATCGTTATCTGGATTTAAGAAGACCGGATCTTCAGAGAAACCTGCGTATGAGAAGTCAGGTCACAACACTGGCACGTCAGTTTTTTGCAGAAGAAGGCTTCCTTGAGATCGAGACCCCGATCCTCGGAAAGACAACACCGGAAGGGGCAAGAGATTATCTGGTGCCTAGCCGTGTACATCCGGGAAGTTTTTACGGACTTCCACAGTCACCACAGCTTTACAAACAGCTTCTGATGTGTTCCGGATGTGACCGCTATATCCAGATCGCAAAATGTTTCCGTGACGAGGATCTTCGTGCAGACAGACAGCCGGAGTTTACCCAGATCGATATGGAGCTTTCCTTTGTGGATGTAGATGACGTGATCGAAGTCAACGAGCGTTTCCTTGCAAAACTGTTCAAGGAAGTTCTGGATGTGGATGTACAGCTTCCGATCCAGAGAATGACATGGCAGGAAGCGATGGACCGCTACGGTTCTGACAAACCGGATACCCGTTTCGGTATGGAACTGGTGAATGTGACAGAGACTGTGAAAGACAGTGAATTTGTTGTGTTCAAAGGGGCGATTGAGAACGGAGGAACAGTCCGTGGTATCAACGCAAAAGGACAGGGAGCAATGCCGCGTAAGAAGATTGACAAGCTGGTGGCATTTGCAAAAGATTTCGGTGCCAAGGGACTTGCTTATATTGCAATTCAGGAAGATGGTACGGTGAAGTCCTCCTTCTCCAAATTTATGACAGAAGAAGAGATGAACAATCTGATTGCAGCAATGAACGGAGAAGCAGGAGATTTACTGCTCTTTGCGGCAGACAAGAACAAAGTTGTATGGGATGTCCTTGGAAATTTACGTCTGGAACTGGCAAAACAGATGGAACTTCTGGACAAGAATCAGTACAATTTCCTGTGGGTTACAGAATTCCCGCTGCTTGAGTGGAGCGATGAGCAGAATCGTTATCTGGCAATGCATCACCCATTCACGATGCCGATGGAAGAAGATCTGCAGTATATTGATTCCGAGCCGGGCAGAGTCCGTGCAAAAGCGTACGATATCGTCTTAAATGGAAATGAGATCGGTGGAGGAAGTGTAAGAATCTTCCAGAACGACGTACAGGAGAAGATGTTTGAGGTGCTTGGATTTACAAAAGAGCAGGCATATGAGCAGTTTGGCTTCCTTCTGGATGCATTCAAATACGGAGTACCGCCTCACGCAGGACTGGCATATGGTCTGGACAGAATGGTCATGCTGATGGCAAAAGAAGACAGTATCCGTGATGTGATGGCATTCCCGAAGATCAAAGACGCATCCTGCCTGATGACACAGGCTCCAAGTATGGCAGACAATAAACAGTTGGAAGAACTGGGACTGAAGTTGGATGTAAAAGATGTAAAAACAGAAGAATAATGTGAAGAAGTGTGCATTTTTTGAAAGATGGTGCATACAGAACGTGAATTATGGAGAGCTCTCAACTACACAAGTAGTAAGAGCTCTTTTTGTATTGCTTTTGATTTATCAAAGGAAACGGAGAGGGAACTCAAGCAGGGATTGAACTGGAAGTGGAAGAAATGCCGGGTTTTGAAAATATAAAAAAGACTGTAAATCTTTCGATCTACAGTCTCTTAAGAGCGATAGACGGGGTTCGAACCCGCGACCCCGACCTTGGCAAGGTCGTGCTCTACCAACTGAGCCACTATCGCGTTTGTTTTGTGTTCCCCTCGGAACAATATATACTATACTACAGGAGTTCTTATCTGTCAACAACTTTTTTGAAAAAAATTAATTTTTTTGAAATTTCTAATTGTATGTTCAAATCCTACTGTTTACACTAATCCCTGCCTGTATATTATAATATAAAGAGAATTATTCTCATCGACTTTTTTGCTCTGATGTGTTAAAATCGAAAAGAATCATTCTTCAGTCCAAAAGAGGAGAATGAAATAGAGATCAAAAGGGATAAGGGAGCTAAGGAACAGGAGGAAAAGGTATGATGGCAGCAGCGATAGGAATGATAATTGTAGCATTGGCGCTTCTGATTTTTTGTGTTGCGGTAATGTGGAAAGTATTTTGTAAAGCAGGAGAACCCGGATGGGCGTCATTGATCCCGTTTTATAATTTGTATGTAATGACCAGGATAACCTGGGGGAGAGGATGGCTGTTTATTTTTGGATTCCTGCCGCTGGGGAATCTGATATTTGCAATTTTTACAATGATAAAACTGGCAAAAGTATTTGGAAAGAAGGGTGGATTTGCCTGTGGGCTGATTTTCTTAAGTATTGTCTTTCTTCCAATCCTTGCGTTTGGAAAGGCAGAGTATACAGGTCCGGATCGGGAGAAAAGTACAGGAGCGATCATAGCCAGTGCGATCACTGGCGGAATCGGTATCATTCTATTGGTACTTGAAGTGATAGCAGTTGTCGCACTGGGCCTGTTTGCAGTTTCAGATCTGACAGTACAACAGACACAGGATGCGGTGATTTCACAAGAAGTTCCGGAGGAAACACAGGAAGAACCAGATGTGAAAGAAGAGGAGGGCGTTCAGAGAGAATATGAGGGCACTCCGATTGAAGGATATGAGGATTTTGAGACAGTATCCCTGGATGGTTATCAATGGGTTACGGATGTCACATTGTTCAAGGCTGGGGAGAATACAGTTACGGAGTCCACAGCAACTTCCGCAAAAGATGGAATTGAGCTGAAAGCAGGTTTTACACTTCTGGCTGCGGATGAAACGATTGAGCAGAGAATTTCGGCAGAAGTGGAAAATATCCGAAAGACATTGGAAAGTCAGGCGGGAATCTATACGGATATTACTGTAGGTGAGATGGTAGCAGAAGACGGATTCGTGATGCAGCAGCTGATCTGCAATCAGATCGGGGCAGATGGAGTGGCTTATCCGTGTACTGAGATCATACAGGTTCAGTTGATGGAGGACCGGGAAATTCTGGTGAGCAGTGTATCTTTGAATACTTCTCAGGCAACAGAAAACACAGAGCGATTGTTTACACAGGCCTGTGAATTATATGGTATTGCCTTTCAATAAGGTCAGCTATAGATAGAAGCGGACAGAAGAATGTCCGCTTTACTTTTCGAAAAGATTTTGTTACTCTATAGAAACAGAAGTCTGTAGATGGAGCAAAGAAAAACAGTGGATTCAAAAACAGAGGTGAAGAGTATGGAAAATAAAAAGATCAAAGTGGCATTGCTGGGACTTGGAACAGTTGGAGGCGGAGTGTACAAATTGATCCAGAGGAGATCAGAAAGTATGATACACACAGTTGGCGCCGAGCTGGAAGTGGAAAAGATCCTGGTACACAGTCTGCATAAAAAAAGAGAAGGTGTGGATACAGAGCTTCTCACAACGGACTGGAAATCGATTGTAAACGATCCGGAGATTCAGATTGTGATCGAAGTGATGGGCGGGATCGAACCGGCAAAGTCCATGATCGAGGAAGCACTTGGAGCCGGAAAGCATGTGGTGACAGCCAATAAAGATCTGATGGCAGAACACGGAGGAGAGCTTTTGGACCTTGCGGCGGCACATGGCTGTGATCTGCTGTTTGAGGCATCGGTGGCAGGCGCCATTCCGATCATCCGTCCGCTCAAACAGTGTCTTGCCGGAAATGAGATCTCAGAAGTGATGGGGATCGTGAACGGAACGACAAACTATATTTTAACCAAGATGTTTGAAGAAAACATGAGTTTTGAAGCTGCACTTGCAAAAGCAACAGAGCTGGGATATGCAGAGGCAGATCCGACAGCGGATGTGGAAGGACTGGATGCCGGAAGAAAGGCCGCGATCCTTTCCTCCATTGCCTTTCATTCCAGAGTACAGTTTAAAGATGTTTATACAGAAGGAATCACAAAGATCACAGCAGAAGATATTGCCTATGCAAAAGAGTTTGACTGTGTGATCAAGCTGCTTGCAGTTGCGCACAATACGGACAAAGGGATTGAAGTGGGAGTGTATCCGGTGCTGCTTGGAAAAGAGCATCCCCTGTCGTCCGTGCGGGATTCGTTCAATGCTGTTTTTGTGCACGGAGATGCTGTGGATGATGCGATGTTTTACGGAAGAGGTGCCGGGGAGATGCCGACGGCAAGTGCTGTTGTCGGTGATGTGATTGATGTTGCCAGAAACCTGCAGTTTGGATGCAACGGAAGAATCAGCTGTACCTGCTATCAGGATCTGCCGGTGAAGCCGTTTGATGAAGTGAAAAATAAATTTTTCCTCAGAATGCAGGTGAAAAACGAACCGGGAGTTCTGGCGAAAGTGGCAAGTGTATTTGGCGGTCATAAGGTAAGTATCCGCAGAGTTGTGCAGAAGCATGTACAGGAAGAAGCGGCTGAACTGGTCATCAGTACAGAAAAAGTGAAAGAGTATCATATTAAGGATGCGCTGAGAGAGCTGCAGAAAATGGACAGCATTTCTGAGATCAGCAGTATGATCAGAGAATATTAGAAGGAGAAGATAAGATTGAGTTACGCAGATAAAGTATTTATAGAGATGTGCAGAGACATTATTGACAACGGAACGAGTACAGAGGGAGAAAAGGTACGCCCGGTATGGGAGGATGGAACCTCTGCGTACACCATCAAAAAATTTGGCATTGTGAACCGTTATGACCTCTCAAAAGAGTTTCCGGCACTGACTCTGCGAAGGACAGGAATCAAGAGCTGTGTGGATGAGATGCTGTGGATCTGGCAGAAAAAGTCCAACAACATTCATGATTTAAACAGTCACATCTGGGACAGCTGGGCAGATGAGGACGGTTCCATCGGAAAAGCCTACGGCTATCAGATGCAGGTAAAGCATCAGTATAAAGAGGGAATGATGGATCAGGTGGATCGTGTGATCTATGATCTGAAGAACAATCCATACAGCCGCCGTATCATGACGAACATTTATGTGCATCAGGATCTGTCCGAGATGAACCTGTATCCGTGTGCGTACAGCGTGACGTTCAATGTCACAGGCAACAAATTAAATGCCATTTTGAATCAGCGTTCGCAGGATGTGCTTGCAGCGAATAACTGGAATGTCGTACAGTATGCGGCACTTGTGTATATGATGGCACAGGTAACTGGATTTGAACCGGGAGAGCTGGTACATGTGATCGCAGATGCACACATCTATGACAGACACATTCCAATCGTGGAAGAGCTGATCAGCCGGCCGACGTATCCGGCGCCGAAAGTAACACTCAATCCAGATGTCAAAGATTTTTATGATTTTACGGTTGATGATTTTACAATCGAAGATTATCAGACCGGACCACAGATCAAGAACATACCAATAGCGGTTTAGAGCGAAATATTTGGAGGGTAATATGGACTTAATAGTAGCAGTAGATAACAACTGGGCGATTGGAAACAAGGGCGATCTGCTCGTATCAATACCAGAGGATCACAAATTCTTCCGACAGACGACAATGGGAAATGTCGTTGTACTTGGAAGAAAGACACTGGCAGGATTCCCGAATGGCCTGCCGCTTGCGGGAAGAGATAATATCATTTTATCGACTGATCCGAATTATACCGTGCGAGGGGGTACGGTTGTTCACTCGAAGGAAGAACTGTTCGAGGAACTGAAAAAATATGAGGATAAGGAAATTTTTGTAATCGGTGGCGGACAGATCTACGAGATGCTGCTTCCGTATTGCAAGTATGCGCATGTGACGAAGATCAACTATGATTATGCAGCGGATACACATTTCCCGAATCTGGATGAACTGGAGAACTGGGAAATGATCGCGGACAGCGACGAGCATACCTATTTTGATTTGGAGTTTTATTTCCACAAATATGAGAATAAAAATCCATTAGCATTTTAGAAATTTGGTGATTTTTGCATAAAATGCACAAAATAATTGATGAAAATGTTATAAATCATACAAAAAGTCTTTCAAATATGATGGAAGTATGGTATCATTTAAGGTAAATTTGAGCGATTATTTTTATTTTGGGAGGGTAATAAAAATGACAGAAGTAATGTTGACGTCCGGACAGGGCTTTGAGGGTTACGAAATCGTAGAGTATTTGGGATTTGTAAATGTACAGTCGGTACTTAGCTCGAACTTTTTCAAGGGGTTTGCAGCCGGTGTGAGTGAGATGTCAGATTCCGAGAGTGAGAAGCTGACAGGCAAGCTGGAGCAGGTAAATGAGACAGCACTGAAGCGTCTGCAGACAATCGCAGCAAGAAAGAAAGCGGATGCGGTAATTGGCGTGGAACTGAATTATACACAGTTTGCAAGCTATTCCGTAGGAACGATCGCTTCTGGTACAGCTGTTCGCCTGAAGAAGAAGCCAGAGGAGAATCCAGTTACAGAAAAATCTCTGTATGTCAGCAACTACTATAATCGTCTGGTGCCAAGACCGGTACGTGTATGGTTACGTGGTTCTAAGAATGGAGTAACAATTTCTACAGATTTCTTTAATTATAACAAAGATGATATTCGTGCAATCCGTGCAGACGTCGAGCTGACAAACCTGTATGAAGAACGATTGCTGTTAAAGGATCTGGATTTTGTATTTGAGAAAGGAAATGTTTCTCTGATCGAATCCAAGGATATGGAGTGTAAGCTTCCTGCAAAGGATATTCTGCTTTTGAAGGATGCAAAGGTACGCATCTCCAAATATGTGACAAGCCGTGGTGTATTCGCGTGCAACGACCAGCCAATCGATGTCAGCATGCCGTTACATAGATTATCTGCACTTAAAGAGAAACGTGGTATTGATGCAGTCGAGAAGTATCGTACCGATGGCATGATCTGGACATGTAACTGTGGTTATGTAAACGAGGCTGGTGCAGATGAATGTCTGATCTGTGGACGTAAGCAGGAAGACATGAAGAGTACATCGAAGTTCAATCCAGATGAGATGCTTGCAAAGATGCAGACGAAGGAATATGTCATTGAACTGAAGGATGTATTGATGGAATACATCAAGGATATTGATAGCGAGTACAGAATGGAACTTTTGGAGATTATGGAGTCAGGATTGCAGTATGAAAAGACAAGAGGCAACATGAAAGACACCGTAATCGAGAAGGTAGAAAAGGTCTTTGAAGGACACTAAGTAAAATGAAACTGGCAGAGGTGACAGGGCATGGGCGCAGGACTCAGCATGGCGAGTGTAAATAAAATTAAAGAGTTGGCGAATTCCAGAGAATATAGTCTGGCACTTGAGTTAGTGGAACATCAGGATTTGACAAAATCCCTGAACCCACAGTTCCTGAGACTGTGTGGAGAGATTTACATAAAAAATGATAGATATAAGGATGCCAGACGATGTCTGATCATGGCGCATCGTCTGGGACCGGAATCGAAGCGGGTTTTGTATACGTTTGTGGAGCTGTATTTGCGGATGGGATATTTCCAGCTGGCAAAGACGTATTACGATATGTATATGTTTGATGCCAATGCATATGACAGCCGGGACATGGAATATGTCTGGAATAAGCATGAACATGCGGACGATTACAAGACGCTGGAACCATTGATTGCCGGGTATGCACACAATCTGGACTATGACTGGAGCTTTGAGTTATATCTGCTTTACAAGAAAGAGGAAAAACAGAACGAGGCGGCGACGCTGGCTGAGTTATATCATGCATCGTTCAAGAATTCCGATAACAGCCAGATTATATTGGATATCGAAGCTGGAAAAGTAAAGGTAGATACATATTTCGATATATATGCGGACACTGAAGCTGTAGATGATGATCCAGATATGGAGGCACTTCGTGCAGAAGAACAGGAGCTGCTTGCAACCGATGATCTGCGGATGCATCCGAAAGAGGCAGAGATTACGATCATGTATGAGGATTCATATACACCTGCCGGTTCGGAGAAGAAAGTGCAGAAGATGCTCAAAAAGCAGGAACGCGAGGAGCAACGGAAAGAAAAGAAACTGCTGAAAAAACAAAAGCAGCAGGAAAAGGCAGAAGCTGCGGCAGCGGCGGAAGCTGAAAAGACTGAGGCAGAAGTGAAACCTGCTACCGAAGAAAAAACGGAAACCGAAACGAAAGTGCCTGAGACAGTTGCGGATGAGACAGAACAGAAGACGTCTGAGAAAACAACTGTGACAGAACAAGAAACAGCAGAGAAAGCATCTGTGACAGAAACATCAGAACAAAAAACGGCAGAGGAAGCGTCTGAGACAGAAGCGGAAGAACCGGAAAAAGAAAAAAAGAAGGGATTTTTCCAGAGACGGAAGAGAAAGAAACACGAGGAAGAATCTGAGACAACGGATGCTGATATAGAAGAAACAAAAGAAGTAACATCGGAATCGGAAGATGTAAAACCATCGGAAGAGCCGAAAGAATCAAATAGTGACATTTCATCAGAGATTGCAGAGACAACAGGGCAGGCGGAAGATATGAGACATGGAAAAGGGACAATTGCAAAAGATGTAGTCGTAGTAGATGAAGATGATGGTTTTGAAGCAGAAGCGGATACGATTGAGGAACTTGCATCCAAGGAACATGTGACGCAGGAGACCGAGACGAAGGAAGCAGAAGTGACAACAGCCAAGAAAACGACGTTTGAATTCCAGACAGTGGAACTGGCGCCGGAAGATTTTGAGGAAGAATATGAGGTTGACGATTTCTCTGAAACTGTGGATGATGAATTCGGAGAGATGAAGATGCCGGAACCGAAACCTGAGATTGAAGAAACTGTGGAAGAAGAACCGGAAATCGAAGAGATAGCAGAAGAGACTGTCGAAGAAGAACCGGAGGTTGAGGAAGAGATCGAGGAGCCAGAGGTTGTAGAACCGGAGCCAGAGGTGGAATCCGAGTCAGAACCGGAGATCGAGGAGACAGTAGTAGAAGAAGCTGTTGAAGAAGAACCAGAGACAGAGGAAGAAATCGAGGAGCCGGAGGAAGAACCGAAAGAGGAATTCCATGTAGCTCCATTTACAACGAAACCGGAAAAAAAGAAGTTGGACTTCCCGGTATTCAAGTCATCGTTATTCCCGGATTATCACAAAGAAGTGAAAATCGTTGAGAACAATTTCAACGAGATCATGGAAGAAGCACAGGATAAGATGACAGAGAACATGCAGAAGGAAGAGCAGATGCAGAGAGAGGCAGAAGCGTTACTTGCATCACTTGGAATCAGCATAGACTCGATTCCAACAACACCACAGGCCGAGAAGAAAGAGGAACAGCCGGTACAAAAAGGACCTTCACGAGATGAGTTAAAAGCATCTTTGAAGATAGATTCTGTTAAGAAGAATTTGCTAAAACGTGTGAAAGAATACAGATAATTCTTGACGAGAAGATATGACCGAGAGAAGGTATGACTGAAAGGAGGCAATGGGAGTGGCTATTGATCAAAGAGAAGCATTGATTGCTGCGGTAAGAGCACAGGTAGAAAAGGAGAAAGCTGCCAAGGCTGCAAAATTGAAAAAAGAGCAGGAAGCAATGCAATTGTCTGGAGCTGCAGATGCGGGAGAAACTGCTGCAGACCACAATAAGCCAAAATACAAAACTCTGTCAGCAGAAGAACTTGCGAAAATCGAAGAGAAAAAACGTCGTAAGAAAGCTGCAGAACTTGGTATTAAATTGGAGGACGAGGAACCAGAAGAGGCACCTGCAAAGGCAGCAGAACCTGCGAAGGAAGAGCCAAAGAAGGCAAGTGATGAAGGACTTGGCATGAGTGTTGGCATTCAGGCAGATAAGTCTGGAAAATCCTTAGATAAGCCGGCTGGCGGCGGACTTGGAGCACCAGTAGGTGGCGGACTGTCAGGTGGCAAGACAGAGAGCAAAGGACTTGGAGGACTGGGCGGTAGCCTTGGAGCTACAGAGCCATCTGGAGGACTTGGTCTCAATATTGACATGGGTAACAAGCAGGAAGAGAAAGCACCTGAGAAGAAAAAGGCTCAGGATGATGAAAAAGCAAGATTGCGTCCTACAAAATTATCCGGTGGCAGTGGCGATGTAAAGGTAATCAATGGGGATGATGCAGAAGAGGAAGCATCCTTTACAAAACAGGGAAATACAACGATTATTTCCGATGGTGTAGAGTGGAAAGCACAGGAGAACAAAGCATCCAAGGATGATGCAGATGATATCATCAGCATTGTGCCAAACCGGAGTACTCCAACCAATGATGTGAAGAGTATGTACGATCTTGGCGATGAGGATGAGGATGCTCTGGGTGCAGAGATATCAAAGCTTGCGCAGTATGGCGATGCTGAGAATAAGGCAGAGGAAGAAAAGAAAAAGGCGCAGGAAGAGATGGCGAAGAAGGCAGCGGAGGCAGAGGCAGCCAAGAAGAAGGCGGCTATTGAGGAAGCTGAGCGGAAAGAAGAAGCCAGAAGAAAGAAGCTGAAAGAGGCAGAAGAAAAGGCAAACGCTGCAGCAAATGCACTGGCTGTCAAAGCCTGCCATGAGATGATACCGGGTGCAAAGATCGGTTGCATGCTGTCTTTGAGCACAGCATATCCCAACACCTGCCGCCCGGAGGATGTGATGGAAACCTATCAGCTTCGTCAGCGTTCGCTGTTCTTCTCGGATGTGATGCTGCGCGGCCGTTACCCCTCTTACATCGATCGCAAGTGGGAAGAGCTGGGCGTACAGGTGCAGATGGAGCCGGGTGATTTTGAGCTGATTGCACAGAACACCAACGACTATCTGGCTTTCAGTTACTACATGACCTCTACCCACATTGCTGGCATGAAGATCCGCTCCAATACGGGCGGTCACGTAGGTGCGGACAATCCCTATCTGGAAAAATCCAAGTGGGGCTGGCCAATCGACCCGGTGGGACTGCGATTCGTCTGCAACGAACTGTATGACCGCTACCAGAAGCCGCTGTTTATCGTAGAAAATGGTCTGGGCGCAAAGGATGTTGTGGAAGCCGATGGTTCCATCCACGACAGTTACCGTATCGATTATCTGCGCAGTCATATTAAGGCCATGAAAGCGGCTGTGGAAGAAGATGGTGTTGACCTGATGGGCTACACCATGTGGGGCTGCATTGACCTTGTGTCGGCTTCCACCGGTGAAATGGCAAAGCGCTATGGCTTTGTATATGTGGACTATCAGGATGATGGTTCCGGCGATGGCAAACGTTTGAAAAAAGATAGTGCTGACTGGTACAAAAAGGTCATTACCACCAACGGCGAAGATTTGACCTGAAGGAGAAAAGAAGGAAAATGAAGAAGTTTGAATACACTGTCAAGGATGCGAATGGCATCCATGCGCGTCCGGCTGGGTTGCTGGTGAAAGCAGCAAAGGCACTGGACAGCACCATCACGCTGGAAAATGCAGCTG
>ERZ780052.197-NODE-197-length-25529-cov-4.238321_pt1 | contig 25529 bp, 17 predicted proteins | sample MGYA00511845_ERZ780052 | MGnify/ENA primary metagenome ERZ780052 (study PRJEB29588, sample SAMEA1970897) | human gut metagenome | biome: human gut; feature: human-associated habitat; material: faeces | place: Denmark | collected 2008/2010 ...
ATCCAATCATTCGACAACGTTGCAGCAGGCCATGTTCGTCATGTGGTTCTTCATGCTTGTCCTTATTCTGATGAGCGGTCTTTTTACTCCTATCCACAGCATGCCCGAATGGGCGCAATGGATTACGCGTATCAATCCGCTGCGCTATTTTGTAGAGGTAATGCGTACCATCTATCTCCGTGGCGGCGGATCTGCCGAACTGCTTCCGCAACTGGGAGCCGTGTTGGTCTTTGCATTGGTCTTCAATCTGTGGGCGGTAAAAAGTTATAGGAAAAGCAGTTAACTGATTTTTCTATATTAGCATCCCATTTGGCTTTTTTTCTTGAAGAAAGGCTACACCATTTGCCTTGGATAGCTACACCCTTTTGTGTTTAAGGCTACACCATGAGGAGGAAAAGGTGTAGCCCTTTTATTATGGATAATGAAAGCTGTTTTTTGTGTGGAAAAGGGGGGGCTAGTAGTGATATGTATCTAATGATAAAGACAGCTGTTATACTTGTTAATTAATTGATAGAGTTTATATGATATTTATCAGTTCCCTTATTGGAAAAAACTCTTATCTTTGCACGCGAATAAATAAATATCTTATACCAAAATGAATACACAGACTACTTATCTTGCCTCGAAACCGCATTATGAGATTCTTGACGGACTTCGTGGCGTGGCGGCTGTCATGGTTATTATCTTCCATCTTTTTGAAGCACATGCAGGCGGCAGTCATCTTACTCAAATTATCAATCATGGCTATCTGGCAGTGGATTTCTTTTTCATGCTTTCCGGTTTTGTTATCGGTTATGCTTATGATGACCGTTGGAACCGGATGACCGTAGGCACTTTCTTCAAACGCCGTATCATCCGCCTGCATCCTATGGTGATTATGGGTAGCATTGTGGGCGCTGCCTTTTTCTATTTTCAGGAGTCGCCTTGTTTTCCGCCTATCGAGAATACGTCCATCGGAACAATGCTGTTGGTGATGTTGCTGGGCTGTACTTTGCTTCCCCTTCCGCTGAAGTTCGACATTCGCGGCTGGACGGAAATGCATCCGTTGAATGGCCCGGCATGGTCGCTCTATTATGAATATATCGGTAATATCCTGTATGCGTTGTTTGTACGCAAGTTCAATAAGGTGGCCCTGTCGGTGCTGGTATTTGTGGCAGGGTGTTTTACGGTATACCGTTGTCTGACTGCTCCTGCCGGCGATATTGTGGGTGGTTGGGCCTTGAACTGGGAACAGCAGTATGTGGGTATGGTCCGGCTGATGTATCCGTTCTTCGGCGGATTGCTTCTGTCACGCCTCGGCTGGCTGATACGGCTTGAAAAGCGTGCTTTCTGGTGGTGCAGCCTGCTGATTGTGGTGGTTCTTTCCATTCCCCGTATCGGAGGTGAGGACGGCTACTGGATGAACGGGCTTTACGAGGCTTTCTGTATTATCTGCATCTTCCCGGTCATTGTTTCGATGGGAGCCGGCGGCAAGGTGACCGGTAAGCGCTCTACTGCCGTATGCAAGTTCCTGGGAGATATTTCCTATCCGATTTATATCACCCATTATCCGCTGGTATACACTTATACGGCTTGGGTATGCAACAATAACGCTACAATGGCAGAAGGTATCCCTTATATGATACTTACTTTCGTGGGAGCTGTTGTCCTTGCTTATGCTTGTTTGAAACTATACGACGAACCGGTGCGCAAGTGGCTGACAGACCGTTTTCTGAAAGGGAAGAAGAAATAGTTCCGTATGGCTATGGATATAAAAAATCTCCCGTTGCATTATCTTGTGCAGCGGGAGATTTTCTTTTTAATGGCCGGGCGTTATTTTACGTCGATGAATTTCTTGGCCTTTTCTTTTTCTGCTTCTGTAAACTTAGGCAATGTAATGTTCAACACGCCGTTTTCTACATGGGCGCCAATCTTTTCCTTATCGACATCGTCCGGAAGAATCATGGTTTGCTGGAACTTGGTGTATGAGAATTCGCGGCGCAAGTAGCGGCCTTCCTTCTTTTCGTCCTTGTTGTTCTCTTCCTTGCTTTCTGTTTTCTTTTCCATGCTGATGACCAGATTGTTTTCTTCATCGATGTGAACGTTGAAGTCTTCTTTTGTCATACCGGGAGCAGCCAATTCAACTTTGTACTCTTTTGCTGTTTCGAATACGTTGATGGCAGGGGCGGTGGCATTTGCTTTTACCATCCAATCATTGTCAAAGAAATCATTAAAAATACTCGGTAACCAATTTTGGTTTCTTCTTACAGGCATCATAGTTATAGTCTCCTATTGTTTAAGTTAAACATGCTATTTAGTTTTGAACTCCGGTTCTTTGTCTTCGGGTGTCTGCCTTTTGGGTTTTCACCATCCGTTTCTTGAACCGTCGTTCGCTAACAATATTGCAAACCTTATGCCAACCAGTTTTTACTGACTTTATTGACTATTTGTCATTGAAAAACTGACTTATTTGCTTGTTTAATGCCATTTTGCTATCTTATTTATTTAAAATTGATAGATTTTCAGACTAATTTAAAACGCATTCTCCAACGCTTGGCTTCTTCGTCCCAATCGTGACTGATGATTTTGAAGGTTCCGATTTCTGATGTATTCTCCACATGTACTCCGATGCAGAGGCATTCGTCGTAATCGCCTACTTTCACGACACGTACCGTTTCCGAAGCACCATCGGGCAGGCGTTCCAAGTCGAAACGTCCTTGCGCTTCCTCTTGCGTAATGAATTCTGTTGTGATGGGCAGCTGTCGGGCGATTACCTCGTTTACGGCCTCTTCCAGCTTCTTTATTTCTTCTTCCGTGGGGCAGGCGGCAAGACGGTAGTCCAGCTTGCTTTTCTTCCGTTCTATGTGTGCTGATATGGAGCGGCCGCAACCGAATAACCTTATCATGGTCTGGTTGATGATGTGCTCCGTTGTATGCATAGGAGGGTACTCCTGCTTGTTGTGGTCATTGAGATGAGGTTGTTGTTCCATGTATAATTTCAATTGTTGGTATATAATTTGATATTTTATCGTTTGAGGTTGGCCAGCACTTCTTCTTTCAAGATACTGTATATATGTATGTCTGTATATTCTCCAGAAGCCAGCAGTTCTCCGCAACGTTCTGTTCCCTCATGGATGAAACCGAGGCGAACCGGTACTGCGTTGCTGGCTGCATTGCCCACGGCACAGCGAATTTGTATCCGCTTTATCTCTTTTTCTTGTACGGCCCACAGACACAGCTTGCGGACACTTTCAGTAATGATGCCCCGGTGCTGGTATTCCGGCAGTAGCCAATAGCCGAGTTCTGTACGGTGGTTGTCGAAATCGGAGAAATGGAAACCTATCAGTCCGCAGATTTCATGCTGCTGGTTCCAAATGCCGAATATAGGTTCATTTCGTTCGGCAGGAGCAGATAGTACTTGACGTAAAAAAGCTTCTTCATCAGCTGTTGTGCGCATATTATCCACAAATGGCAGCCATGTTCTTAAGTAGTCCCGGTGTGTGTCGATGGCATGGTAGATGGCTGCGGCATCTTCTATTCTGATTTCCTGCAGATAAATGTCCGGAAGGATGGGGAAGGAAATGGGAGAGGAGAGGATATGCACGTCTCTTGATTGGGAAAGCTGTATCCTTTCCCTGATTTTTCCCCAGGCATGTGTATCGAACAGACAGCTTTCGCGCATGGTGTGATACATCTCCTTGAACCGGGACATGGGGATAGTGAAGCTCAATAAGTCCGCTTCGAAGTATGGGCGGACGGAGGGGTCGAAGAATCCCAGGAAAGTGCGTTTCCCTTGTTTCCGGTTTTCAATGATGGTTTGGGTAATGACGGAGCAACAGCCGGAGCCGAATGGGGCTGCCACGGCATCCGATGCATTGTTGTCGAAGAAGGTCCATGTCGCCAGTCCGGATAGAATGTCGGGAGTTGGCAGGAACAGCAGTCCTTCCACTTCATCAAAGGAAGGTATCTTGTCTATGCGGGCAAAATGCAGATAGGTTTTGTCAGTTCTGGAAATCTGTAGCTCATTGACAAAATCTACCACCATTTCGGGAGTCTTCTTGTATTTCTCTTTCAAGGAGACAAACCCCGGGACGCGCTCGGGCATTTCTGTAAATCCGGTATAGAACTTGCCTCCTCCGCAGGTGATTGTTTCGTTGCTGAGACTGACGGTTTTGCCGTCTCTGACTTGTTTCATGCATTTGAAGAGACAACCGGTTACTTTCTCTGTAGATGCCCCCATTCGGTCTGAATACCAAAAGGCGATGGGGAGTTCGGCGTGTTGGCCGAAAGCTTCCTGATAATTGGCTATAAATGTGTGTATATCCATGATGCTCGGATGATATTTATGATATGGTCTTTCTTTGGATTTTCCGTAAAGGTAATTCAATATTTTGATTCTTTTGCTTGCAGTATGCCTTTTTATCACTCTGCTTTCGAGCTTTTAATGATAGTAGAATAGGTTTTTATGGTATTTTAATTACTTTTGCATGAGGATTCTCAAAAAGTATTGCCTTTAACTAATCGGAAAGCCGGATGAAAAATATAATCATATTCTTGTGTCTTTGTACCATCTGTATGTGCCGCCTTCATGCTGCAGACAGCAGCCGGGCGGATTCTTTGCTGCTGAAACTGGACCAGGCGATAAAGGAGCGTCCCATATACATGGAGCAGAAAGAGCTGAAACTGGTGGAATTGAAAAGACAGTTGCATCGGCAGATACCGGATGAAGAACGTTTTGCCATTCTTGGCACATTGCTGGATGAGTACCGTTCGTTCAATACGGATTCTGCATTGCACATGGCCGAGGAAAGGGAACAGATAGCCATACGTCTTGGAAACCGGGAATACATAGACAATGCCCGCATGAATAAAGCAGATGTTTTGGGAATGACCGGTATGTATAAGGAAGTTATGGATTTGATGCGGAATATCCATATAGACCGGTTACCGGTGGATATCCATCCATATTATTACCATATCTACCGTACGGTCTATGGCCTTATGGCCGATTATGCCGTGACGGCATATGAAAAGAAGCTTTATACGGAGCTTACGGACAAATATCGTGATTCGTTGCTGTTGGTCAATAAAGATAATCTTCTGATACATACCTTGATTCAGTCCGACCAGTATAATGTACGCAATGAATATGACAAGGCCATCCGTTTGCTGACGGATTATCTGGCGCTGCAGAAGGACTATGAACACGACGTTGCGATTTGTGCCTATACTTTATCAGAGTCTTACCGGCTGAAAGGGGACAAAGAGAAGGAAAAGGAATACCTGATTGTATCTGCTATGGCGGATATGAAAACCGCTGTCCGTGAATATATCTCTTTACGCAAGCTCGCCGTACTGCTTTACCAGGAAGGAGACATCGAGCGTGCCTATTCTTATGTAAAGATATGTATGGAAGATGCAGCCGCCTGCAATGCCCGGTTGCGCAAGCTGGAGATTCTGGAAATCTTTCCCATCATTAATGATGCTTACCAGCAAAAGACGGAGAAGCAGCAGGAGCAGATGAAATGGGCACTGGTATCTATCAGCCTGCTTTCACTTTTTCTGTTGCTTGCCATATTTTATGTATACAAGCAGATGAAGAAAGTGGCTGCCGCCCGCAGGGAAGTGATTGACGCCAACAAACGGTTGAAGGAGCTGAATGATGAGCTTCACCTTTCCAATGCACAACTCAAGGAGGCCAACCACAGCATTGCCGAAAACTCCTATCTGAAGGAGGAGTATATCGGCCGTTATATGGACCAGTGCTCGGTCTATTTGGAAAAGATGGACAATTACCGCCGGTCGCTGGGAAAGATTGCCGCTACCGGAAATGTGGAGGAACTCTACAAGAACATCAAGTCTTCTAAATTCATAGAGGGGGAATTAAAGGAATTCTATACCAACTTTGATAATACCTTCCTGCAGCTGTTTCCTACTTTTGTAGAAGACTTCAATGCCCTGCTTGCCGATGATGAGCAAATATCCTTGAAAGCCGGCGAACGGATGAATACAGAGTTGCGCATCTTTGCATTGATACGTTTGGGCATTACTGACAGCGTGAAGATAGCCCAGTTCCTTCGGTATTCTGTTACCACCATTTATAACTATCGTACGAAGGTTCGCAACAAGGCTGCCGGTGACCGCGACTTGTTGGAACAGGAAGTGATGACAATTGGCAAGTCGAAGAACTGAGAATAGGGGTTTTGAAGCTTGGAAGTGTCTCTTTTACGCTTATATTTTCACTACTTTTTTAGTTGGGTAATAATTTTATATATTATTGGTATATAGTGGTTTAAGCCTTTTTGAATGATGTAAACCACTACTTTTTTACTCTTTCCTCCACTATTGGCTTCTCTTATCTGATACATTTGCATTGTTCCTCTTCGGAAAGAGTGACACATGTGATTTATGTTTTTATTATTAACTTTAAATTCTTATATTATGCAAAAGTACAAAATGCCAATCAGCAGGCTACGGATGATGGTTTGTCTGATAGGAATGTTACTTCCGATGTGCATGTTCGCACAGCAAATTACAGTACAAGGTGTAGTGAAAGACCAGACCGGTGAAACGGTTATTGGCGCCAGTGTAATGGAAAAAGGAACCACAAATGGGACAATAACCGGTATTGACGGTGATTTCTCTTTGAACATGTCTCCGAACGGTACTCTTGTCGTTTCATTTGTAGGCTATAAGACTCAAGAGGTGCAGGTGAAGGGACAGAAACAGCTTCAGGTAGTTTTGTCTGAAGATGCCGAAATGCTGGATGAAGTGGTGGTGATAGGGTATGGCACCATGAAGAAAAGCGACCTTACAGGAGCAGTGTCCTCCATCGGTAACAAGGATATCAAGGATTCCCCCGTATCCAATTTGGGACAAGCCATCCAGGGAAAAATCTCAGGTGTGCAGATTGTAGATGCCGGTAAACCGGGAGACAATGTATCCATCAAGATTCGTGGTTTGGGTTCTATCAACAACTGCGACCCGCTGGTCGTGATTGACGGAGTACCTACCGACTTGGGCTTGTCTTCCTTAAATATGGCCGATGTGGAACGTTTGGATGTATTGAAGGATGCTTCGGCCACAGCCATCTACGGTTCCCGGGGAGCTAATGGAGTTGTGATGATTACCACCAAACGCGGTACGGAAGGAAAAGGAAAACTTGCTGTATCTGCCAATTACTCTTTCCAGAATGCTACGAACGTACCTTCTTTATTGAACGCGGCGCAGTATGCCGAGTTGAGTAATGACATGATGGTGAACAGTGGACGCAATCCTAATCCGGAATGGGCCAATCCTTCTGAATTGGGTGCAGGTACCGACTGGATGGATGAATTGCTCCGTACGGGTGTGATGCAGAACTATACGGTAAGTTATTCCGGCGGTAACGAGAAATCCCATTATTATGTGTCCGGTGGTTTTCTGGATCAGTCCGGTATCGTGAAGAGTGTGAATTACCGTCGCTTCACATTCCAGTCCAACAGTGATGCGCAAGTCTTGAAATGGTTGAAGTTCTCCAATAACATTACGTTCAGTGCCGATACGAAGAAGTCGGGCAGCTATAATATAGGTGATGCGCTGAAAGCGCTCCCCATTTATCCGGTGAAGAATGAAGATGGCAGTTGGAGTGGCCCTGATGGTAACTCGGAATGGTATGGCAGCACGCGCAACCCCATTGGACCGACGGAACTGAACAAGAGTCAGACTGATGGATATAACTTCCTGGCCAACTTGACGGCAGAACTTACTTTTACCAAATGGCTTAAGTTTAAAAGTACTTTCGGCTATGATGCCAAATTCTGGTTCATAGACAACTTTACCCCCAAGTATAACTGGAAACCCACTCCCACAGAGGAGACTTCACGTTATAAGAGCGATAACAAGTCGTTCACTTATTTGTGGGACAACTATTTCCTATTCGACCATACTTTTGCAGAAAAACATCGTGTGGGATTGATGGCCGGTATGTCTGCCCAATGGAACACCAACGACTACCTGAATGCGCAGAAGAATGTGTTTATGTTCGACAATGTGCACGAAATGGATAATGGCGAGGAAATGTATGCCATCGGTGGAAACGAGACAGAGTGGGCATTGCTCTCTTACATGGCACGTGTCAACTACTCTTACGAAGACCGCTATTTGCTGACTGCAACCATTCGTCGTGACGGTTCCAGCCGTTTCGGTAAGAAACATCGCTGGGGTACTTTCCCTTCCGTATCTGTGGCATGGCGTGCCTCTCAGGAAAAGTGGTTTCCAAAAAACGACTATATCAATGACCTGAAAGTGCGTGCGGGATACGGTGTGACCGGTAGCCAGGCAAGTGTTGGAAACTACAGCTATCTGGCATCCTACAATACCAGTGTATATCCTTTCGGCATTTCGAGCGGCAATCAGACAGCGCTGGTTTCTTCTACTCTCGCCAACCCGTATATCCATTGGGAAGAGGTGGCACAAACCAACATCGGTTTTGATGCCTCACTGTTCAATTCACGCGTTATGTTCTCGTTCGATGCTTATCTGAAGGAGACGAGAGACATGCTGGTAAAGGCGTCTATCCCCATCACATCGGGATTTGAAGATACTACAACCACGTATACCAATGCCGGAAAAGTACGTAATCAAGGTATTGAAATGAGTCTGCATACCATCAATCTTACCGGTGAACTGGGATGGGAAACGAACCTGACCGCCACTTACAATAAGAATAAAATTAAGGATTTGAACAGCGACGTTCCTTATTACATTAACCAAATCAATAACTCCTATGTAACGATGCTGGCAAAGGACTATCCCATTAATGTCTTCTACGGCTATGTTACGGACGGAATCTTCCAGAACCAGTCTGAAGTGAATACACATGCCGTGCAGCCGGGAGCTGAGCCGGGTGATATCCGTTTCAGGGATTTGAACAACGATGGTGTCATCAATGATAGTGACCGTACCGTCATCGGTAACCCGAACCCAAGTTGGCTGTTCTCCATGAACAATAGCCTTTCCTATAAGGGTTTCGAACTTTCTGTTTTCTTACAAGGTATAGCCGGAAATAAGATATACAATGCCAACAATATCGACAATACCGGTATGGCAGCTGCCTATAACCAGACTACCGACGTACTGAAGCGTTGGCAAGGAGAGGGGACCAGCAATTCGATGCCGCGTGCCGTGTTCGGCGACCCCAATCAGAATACACGCGTGTCAGACCGCTTTGTGGAGAATGGTTCTTATCTGCGTTTGAAGAATATCACACTCTCATACACTTTCCCGAAGCAGTGGTTACAGAAAGCCCAGATTGAGAATGCACGCCTTTCCCTATCTTGTGAGAATGTGGCTACCATCACCGGATATTCCGGTTTCGACCCTGAAGTGGGTATTAACGGAATAGACCAGAACCGTTACCCCATTTCCCGTACGTTCAGCTTAGGATTAAACTTTAACTTTTAATGATTGACTCGGATATGAAAAAGATAACAAATTTACTATATATGCTGGCAGTATTGCTGCTGGCTTCCTGCAACGACTTTCTGGACAAGTCTCCTAAAAATACGGTTGACCCGGAAACGACGGTGACCGATGATGTGGCCATTGCTCTGACCAATGCCTGCTATCGCACCCTTCAGTCTTCCAATATGTACAACCAGCGTATCTGGACACTGGATATTGTGGCGGGTAACAGTTTGGTGGGTGCCGGTGGCGGTACCGACGGCCTTGAAACGATACAAGCTTCTAACTTCATAACGCAGAGCGACAATGGCATGGCATTGTACATGTGGCGTTCTCCCTGGGTGGGGATAGGACAATGCAACATTGTGTTGAATAGTCTTCTGGAGGCTGAAGCCGTGTCAGAGAGAATCAAGAACCGCTGTCTGGGAGAGGCTTATTTTCTCCGTGCACATTATTACTATGTATTGGTACGTCTGTACGGTGGTGTTCCACTGCGTTTGGCTCCTTATAATCCGGGAGAACCGACAGACATTGCACGCGCTACAGTCGAAGAGACTTATGCCCAGATAATTTCCGATTGTAAGAATGCGGTTGACCTGCTTCCTGCCAAGTCTTCTTACGACGACGAGAACGTGGGACGTGCCTGCAAAGATGCAGCTTTAGCCATGTTGGCAGATATTTATCTGACGCTGGCTCCTAATCATACGGAATATTATCAAGAGGTGTCTGATTTGTGTGATGAGATAACAAATTTGGGGTATGACCTTTCTTCCTGCAAGTATGAGGACAATTTCGATGCATTGGTCAATAACGGGCCGGAATCTTTGTTCGAGGTCCAGTATTCGGGCAATACGGAATATGATTTTTGGGGAAACAATCCGCAGTCTTCCTGGCTTTCTACTTTCATGGGTCCCCGTAATTCGGACTTTGTTGCCGGCAGTTATGGCTGGAACCAGCCTACAGAAGAATTTGTGGGTCAATATGAGAGCGGTGACAAACGTAAGGATTTGACCGTGCTTTATGCCGGATGTCCGGATTTTGACGGTAAGGCTTACAAAAGCTCTTATTCCAATACGGGATACAATGTACGCAAGTTTCTGGTGTCGAAAACGGTTTCTCCGGAATACAATACCAATCCTGCCAACTTCGTGATTTATCGTTATGCGGACGTCCTGATGAGGAAGGCCGAAGCTTTGAATGAAATGGGACGCCCTGACCAGGCTGCCGTGCCTTTGAATATTGTACGTAAGCGTGCCGGACTGCCGGAGGTTTCGGGCTTGTCACAGGAAACCATGCGTGAAAAGATTATCCATGAGCGCCGCATGGAACTAGCTTTCGAAGGGCATCGCTGGTTCGACATGATTCGTGTCAACAATGGAGAGTATGCCATTAAATTCCTGCATTCCATTGGAAAGAGCAACGTGAACAAGAACCGCTTGCTGTTCCCTATTCCGCAGACGGAGATGGATGCTAATACCTTAATGGTGCAGAACCCGGGTTATTAATTAATTTAATCAGAAGAATATGAAGAAATATATTTCACACCTTGTATTTGCCTTACTGGGCTGTGCAGCCTTATCTGCTTGTGTAGATGATGATTACATGGAATTGGATAAAGGACAGAATGAACTTGTACTGACGGCCAGCAAGACGGAAGTTGTTTTGAATGAGCAGGCACATGCCGATGATGCCCTGGAGCTTTCCTGGACTACGGGAACCAATTATGGGACGGGTAATAAAATTTCTTATACGCTGGAATTGGCCAAGACCGGCAGTGATTTTGCAGATTCTTATGTAGCTGTGGAGAATGCTGTACAAGAATACTCATGGAAAAAGAGCGTGGAGGAATTGAATGACATCCTGCGCAACCATTTTGGGGCAACTGCCGGGGAGAACATTTCGTTGGAAGCGCGCTTGACAGCTACTGTAACAGAACGGGACGAAAAACAGGTGTCTACCACTGCTTTCAGTGTTACAGCCTATAAACCGCTCACATCCACCCTTTATCTGATAGGTAGTGCCACTCCGGGCGGCTGGAGTGCCGATGATGCGACAGAGATGACCCGCAAGGACAATGGTATCTTTACATGGACGGGCCGGCTTGTGGCCGGTGAATTTAAGTTCATCACGACCTTAGGCTCATTCCTGCCCTCTTACAACAAAGGAACAGATGGATTGCTGGTTCTTCGTAGCAGTGATGACCAGCCGGATGAACCTTTTGTTGTCGAAGAAGACCATAATTACATCGTCGAAGCCAATCTGTTTACCGGTGTTCTTACATTGACCCAGACAGAGACGTTGGCACCTGCCTACGACCAGCTTTATTTTGTGGGTAACGCTACGGATTGGGGATTCGTGAAGATGAAACAAGATGTGCTCGATCCATACTTGTTCCGCTTCGGCAAGTTCTTTGAAGTGGGCAAAGGAGGGGAATTCAAGTTCGGAACCTCCGATGGAAGTTGGGAGAACATGTATAAGGCCAAGAATGCCGATGCTGCTTATACCGATACAGAAGTGGTGTTTGTGAAAGGGTTCGACCCGGACAATAAATGGGTGCTGAAAGATGGGGAATGCGGCAAGGCCTACAAGATTTGCATGGATATCCGTAGTGGTAAGGAACGCATGATGATGAGCGAATTTACTCCGTATGAGATGATTTATATGGTAGGTGATGCTACTCCGGCCGGTTGGACGATTGGTGATGCTACGCCGATGCAGACAACGGATAATCCGTATGTGTTTACTTGGAAAGGTACGCTGAATGCCGGTGAGTTGAAATTTACTTGTGATAAGCAGGAAGATTGGAATGGAGCCTGGTTCATGCCGGCTGTAGCAGACAAACAGCCTGCAGGAGAAACAGAACCGATGCTTTTCCTTGATAAATCAGACGAAGCGTTCAAAGCGCAATATCTGGACGTGATGGTAGGCGGCATCGACCAGAAGTGGAAGATTACGACAGCAGGTTCCTATCTGATTACTTTGAATCAGCTGGAAGAGACAATTTCAATCGTGAAACAATAGGTATCTACAATAGATGAAGAAGATAGTTTATACAACAATGGTAGCCTTGCTGCTGGTTGCATGCAGCAAGGAGAGTGATGATACCGGCAGCGGTACCGGTGGAGGCGGAGAGAGTGGAGGGGTTACGGAAGTAACCCCAGTCACCTCGGACTTGACGGTCAATCTCACTACCGACAAGGCATGTTACCGGCCGGGCGAGAGTGTTTCTTTTACAGCTGACGCCCTTCCTGCCGGAGCTAAAATCCGCTACCGGACAATGGACAAGGTTGTATCGGAGCAGGCTGCTGTCGGTACTACTTGGACTTGGACTGCTCCGGCAACCGATTATACCGGTTATCTGGTGGATGTGTACCGTACGAAAGAGAATGGAACAGAGGTTATTCTTGGTACTATTGCCGTAGATGTATCCAGTGACTGGACACGTTTTCCACGTTATGGTTTCGTTGCCACTTTTGATGCTTCGAAAAAGGTGGATGGAGTGATAGAGAAGGAGATGGCTTTCCTGAACCGTTGCCACATTAACGGAGTACAGTTTCAGGATTGGCACAACAAGCATCATTGGCCGTTGGGCGGTACGCGTGAGCATCTGGACGAGGTCTATAAGGACATTGCCAACCGGGAGGTCTATACCGAGGTAGTGGAGAAGTATATCTCTACACAACACAGCCTGGGCATGAAGTCCATGTTTTACAATCTATGTTTCGGAGCTTTGGACGATGCCGTTTCCGACGGAGTAAAGGAAGAATGGTACATATTCAAGAACACGGGACGCATGGATAAGGATTCGCATGACTTGCCCTCCAGTTGGAAAAGTAATATCTTCCTGCTCAATCCCGCCAATACGGAATGGCAGGCATATATTGCCCAGAAAAACGATGATGTTTATGCCAATCTGGACTTTGACGGTTATCAGATAGACCAACTGGGAAACCGGGGTGACCGCTATGACTATGATGGCAATAAGGTAAATCTGCCTAAGGGATATGCCTCGTTCATCGAAGCCATGAAACAGAAGCATCCGGACAAGCGTTTGGTGATGAATGCCGTCTCCAGCTATGGAGCTTCCCAGATAGCTGGTACGGGTAAAGTGGATTTCCTTTATAATGAAGTATGGGGCGATGAGGCAGGCTTCAAGGATCTGCACACCATTATCAAAGCGAACGACCAGTATGGCAACCATGCCTTGAAAACGGTGTTTGCCGCATATATGAACTATGACAAGGCAGGTAGCAGTACCGGTGAGTTCAATACACCGGGTGTGCTGCTGACGGATGCTGTGATATTTGCTTTGGGAGGCTCTCATTTGGAATTGGGTGACCACATGCTATGCCGCGAGTACTTTCCAAGCACGGCTTTGCAGATGAACGATGTACTGAAAACAGCCATGATTCGTTATTATGACTTTATGACGGCTTATCAGAACCTGCTTCGTGATAAAGATACGGAGGCGGAGATTTCCGTTTCTCTGAACTGTACGGATGCTGCGCGGAATCTTTCTCTGAATGCATGGCCGCCGCAGAAGTCTGCCATCACTGTATATGCCAAGAATGTAAATGGCAGGCAAGTCATTCATCTGCTCAACTTCCTCAATGCGGATAACTTAAGCTGGAGGGATTTGAACGGAACAATGCCCGAACCGCGTCTGGTGTCCGACGTGCCGTTGAAGATGAATGTTTCCGGTAAAGTGAACAAGATATGGGTTGCATCGCCCGATTTCCATGCCGGTGCTTCGCAGGAACTGTCATTCGAACAGAAGGACGGCACGGTTACCTTTATCTTGCCCTTGCTGAAGTACTGGAGCATGCTTGTGATGGAATAAGAGTATCCAATAAAGGAACAAACAGATTATAGTAATGAAGAAATATATATTTTTATTTTTTGCCGTCTGTGCATTTTCAGTATATGCGAATGCACAGAACCGCACCGGAGACTGCACTTCCTATACCAGTGACGACCGGAGTGTGACCTTCTATTTAAATGACAGTTCTGCCATACAATTACGTCTGTGTAGCCAGTCTACGGTACGTATATGGTTTTCTCCCGACGGTAGTTTCCAGCGGAATAATCCTTCCTTTGCCGTCGTCAATGAGGACCTGGAGGATGTCGGTACCGTCCATGTGGACGAACAGAATGCCTGCTACGAGATTTTTACCCCTAAACTCCGTATCCGGGTAAACAAGTCTCCGTTTAACTTACAGATATTCGACAAGTATCAGAAACTGCTGTTCAGTGATTATGCCGATAAGGGGCATATCAGTAACGGGCTGCGCAAATTGGAATACAAGACCCTCCGTCGTGACGAACACTTCTTCGGCTTGGGAGAAAAGACCGGCAAGCTGGACCGTCGCGGCGAAGCCTACAAGATGTGGAACAGTGACAAGCCTTGTTATAGTGCCGTTGAGGACCCGCTCTACAAGAGTATTCCGTTCTTTATGAGCAGTTATCGTTATGGTATTTTCCTGGACAATACGTATAAAACCGAATTTAAGTTTGGTACGGAAAGCCGCGATTACTACAGTTTCGAGGCTCCTGGGGGAGAGATGATTTATTATTTCATCTTCGGGAAGGATTATAAGGAAATCATGAAACAATATGTCGACCTGACGGGAAAACCCATAATGCCTCCTAAATGGGCATTGGGCTTTGCACAATGCCGGGGACTGCTGACGAGCGAGAAATTGTCTTATGAAATAGCTGAAGGCTATCGTAAGCGTGGAATTCCTTGTGATGTTATTTACCAGGACATAGGCTGGACACAGTATTTGCAGGATTTTGAGTGGCGGAAAGGGAACTACGAGAATCCGAAAAAGATGCTTGCAGACCTCAAGGATATGGGCTTCAAGGTGGTGGTTTCGCAAGATCCGGTCATTTCACAAGCCAATAAGCGGCAATGGGAGGAAGCCGATAGGTTAGGGTATCTGGTAAAGGACTCCACCAACGGCAGGAGTTATGACATGCCCTGGCCCTGGGGTGGTAATTGTGGAGTAGTGGACTTCACCCTTCCTGCTGTGGCAGACTGGTGGGGAGCTTATCAGCAGAAGCCCATTGATGATGGTATTGCCGGTTTCTGGACTGATATGGGTGAACCTGCCTGGAGCAATGAGGAGCAGACGGAACGCCTGGTGATGAAACACCATTTGGGCATGCATGATGAGATTCACAATGTTTATGGCCTTACGTGGGATAAAGTGGTGAAGGAGCAGTTTGAGAAAAGGAATCCTGACCGTCGCGTATTCCAGATGACACGTGCCGCTTTTGCGGGCTTGCAACGCTATACTTTCGGCTGGACCGGTGACTGTGGAAACGGTGATGACGTGACGCAGGGCTGGGGACAGATGGCCAATCAGATTCCGGTACTGTTGTCTGCCGGTTTGGGAATTATTCCTTTTACTACTTGTGACATTACCGGTTATTGCGGAGATATAGAGGATTATCCTGCGATGGCTGAACTTTATACGCGGTGGATACAGATGGGCGCTTTCAATCCCCTGAGCCGCATTCATCATGAGGGCAACGTGGCTGTGGAGCCGTGGCTGTTCGGCGAAGAGGCCGAGAAGAATGCCAAGGCAGCCATCGAATTGAAGTATCGTCTTTTGCCTTATATCTATACGTATGCCCGCGAAGCACACGAAACGGGGTTGCCTCTCATGCGACCGATGTTTCTGGAATATCCGGCAGATATGGAAACGTTCTCTACGGATGCCCAGTTCATGTTTGGCAGCGAACTGCTGGTTGCTCCGGTGGTGAAGAAAGGAGCGCGAAACAAGAATGTGTATCTTCCTGAAGGAACTTGGATTGACTACAACAACAAACACACAGCATATAGCGGTGAGCAATGGATGACGGTGGATGCTCCCCTCAATACTATTCCTATGTTTGTAAAGCAGGGAAGTATCATGCCTCAAATGCCGGTCATGAACTATACGGATGAGAAACCGGTCTATCCGGTTACGTTTGAGATATTTCCTGCTGCAGCGGGCAGTGAAACTACCTTCTCGCTTTATGAAGATGCAGGAACTGATTTAGGATATTTGCGTGGAGAGTTCATGCGCACTCCTATTACTTGCCAGACTACCGACAAAGGCTATACGCTGAAAGTAGGTACACGGACCGGTGAGAAATATAGCTTACCCGGCCAACGAAATCTGATGTTCTGCATCTATACGGAACAGATGCCGAAAACAGCTTTGCTGGACGGTCAGAAAATCAAGAAAACGAATGTCGGAAAGCTGGAAGAAAATCGGGAGACAGAGTTTACGATAACTGCCTGGTGTCCCGACAAGAAGCAGGGGACCTGCCTGCTGAGGTTGCCGGATGATGGAAAGGAACATATCATTGAGTTTATCTATTAACACAAAAAACATATCATTATTATGAAGAAATTTGTACTTAGCGCGGCTTTGCTTTTTTCTGCCCTGGCGGGGAATGCTGAAGGCATTTCATCCCCTTCGGGCATGGTGAAGCTGGATTTTGAACTGACAAAAGACGGGAGACCAGCCTATCAGGTGGATTATAAAGGGGCTCCTGTCATCAATCCCAGTACGTTGGGATTGGAACTGAAAGGAGCTACCAGCCTGATGGATGGTTTCAAAGTAGTAAGGACTTCTACTTCCACTTTCGATGAAACCTGGCAACCGGTGTGGGGGGAAACAAAAGATATCCGCAACCACTACAACGAATTGCTGGTAGAACTTGAACAACCGTCTACCACTCGTTTTATGAATATCCGTTTTCGGGTATATGATGACGGCGTGGGATTCCGTTATGAGTTTCCGCAACAGAAGAATCTGGTTTATTTTGTGATAAAGGAAGAGCATTCCCGGTTTGCCATGACCGGCGACCATACTGCCTGGTGGATTCCGGGAGATTATGATACCCAGGAATATGATTACACGGAGTCCAAACTCTCTGAAATCCGTGGACTGCTGCAGGGAGCTGTGAGTGACAATGCGTCACAAACTGTCTTTTCGCCGACGGGTGTCCAGACTTCCATACAGCTTAAAACAGCTGATGGAGTGTACCTTAACCTGCACGAGGCAGCCTTGGTAGACTACTCTTGCATGCATCTCAACCTGGATGACAAGAACCTCGTTTTTGAATCTTGGCTGACTCCGGATGCCCAAGGAAATAAAGGGTATATGCAGTCTCCCTGCCATACTCCCTGGCGTACGGTCATAGTCAGTGATGATGCCCGCGAGATACTGGCCTCCAATTTGATTCTCAATCTGAATGAGCCTTGCAAGTATGATGATACCTCCTGGATTAAGCCGGTGAAATATGTCGGCGTATGGTGGGAAATGATTGCAGGGGGAAAGCCCTGGGCATATACTTTTGACCTCCCTTCTGTGAAACTGGATGATACGGACTATTCCAAGGTGAAACCGAACGGCATTCATCCGGCCAACACGGCTAATGTGAAGAAGTACATAGACTTTGCTGCCGAACACGGTTTTGACCAGGTATTGGTGGAGGGTTGGAATACGGGTTGGGAAGACTGGTTCGGTAATTCCAAGGATTATGTTTTCGATTTCGTGACTCCTTATCCCGATTTTGACATCAAGTATCTGAATGAATATGCCCATTCCAAGGGCGTCCGTCTGATGATGCACCATGAAACATCGGCTTCCGTCCGTAACTATGAGCGGCACATGGAAGCTGCCTACCGTCTGATGAATAAATATGGATATAATTCGGTAAAGAGTGGCTACGTAGGCAATATGATTCCCCGTGGCGAGCATCACTATGGACAATGGATGAACAACCATTACCTATACGCCGTGACCGAAGCTGCCAAACACAAGATAATGGTCAATGCCCATGAAGCGGTACGTCCGACTGGTTTATGCCGTACCTATCCCAATCTGATAGGCAATGAATCTGCCCGAGGCACGGAGTACGAGGCTTTTGCTGGTAACAAGCCCTTCCACACAACGGTACTTCCGTTTACCCGTTTGCAGGGTGGTCCGATGGACTATACGCCCGGTATCTTTGAAATGGACATCAATAAGTTGAATCCGAACAGCCATACGCATGCCAATACTACCTTGACGCGTCAGCTGGCACTTTATGTCACTATGTACAGCCCTCTACAAATGGCTGCCGACCTTCCTGAGAATTATGAGCGTTTCATGGATGCTTTCCAGTTCATCAAAGATGTGGCTGGGGGTTGGGACGACAGCCGCTATCTGGAAGCTGAGCCGGGACGTTACATCACTGTTGCCCGTAAGGCAAAAGGTACGAATGACTGGTTTATCGGTTGTACCAGCAGTGAGCACGGACATGCTTCAACTCTGAAACTGGACTTCCTGGATGCAGACAAGCAGTATATTGCAACCGTCTATGCCGATGCAAAAGATGCCGATTATAAAACAAATCCGCAAGCTTATGTTATCCGTAAAGGTATCGTTTCTCCCAAAACGGTCTTGAAACTGAAAGCTGCTTCCGGTGGTGGCTATGCCATCAGCATCATGGAGGTGAAAGATAAATCTGTATTGAAGGGACTGAAGAGGCTTTCCGGGAATATCTGATTTACGGGCATAAAAAAAGGAGTACCGCTGTACTCCAACCTTTGTTAACCTTAAATCTAATACTATGAAAAACACATTGCAAAGATACGTACTTTTGATAAATCTGCAAATTATCCAACTAAAAAAGTATGTTTTATAACACTTATTAGCCGTTTATTCCTTTGCTTCTATTTTTGTTAACAAAAAGGATGCGAATGTGTCAAAAGCACATGAAGACTTTTATAATGTTATAATATTAGGCGCGGATTACGCGGAATAATGCGGATTCAATAAACTAAATCCGTGAAATCTGCGTCATCCGCGCCTAAAATAAAGCGTTAAAGAAGGTTTTGACACATTCCCCTTACCCTTTTACTTCTTGATACATAAATCTTTTAATGCTCTTCTTTGCCGTTTTCTCGAACTCCTCGAAGTGTATCTTGACTTTTGTTATCTGGCAGTAGGCCGGTAATTGCAGATTCAATTCATTCCGATTGTCCTCCATAACCTTTTCGATGTCCGATTGTTCCATACCATGGGCGAATGCATCGTCAAAATCCGGATAGATAAGAGCCACGAGCTTGTCTTTCTGCAATACGATCAGTGATTCGGACACATAGGGCATGTTGTTCAGTTTGCTTTCAATCTCCTCGGGGTAGATGTTCTGGCCACTGGCTGTGAGCAACATGTTCTTACTGCGTCCGCGGACAGTGACATATCCTTCGGTATCCATCGTTGCAAGGTCACCGGTGTGCAGCCAGCCGTTTACATCGATGATTTGGGAAGTCGCTTCGGCATTTTTGTAATAGCCCAGCATCAGATTGGCACCTTTACAGATTATTTCTCCTGCCACGTTCTGAGGGTCGGGAGAGTCTATCTTTACTTCCATGCGGGTGGTTGCCTTGCCACAAGAGGCCAGTTTCAATGTTTCCCAGCGGCTGGAACAAATGATGGGGCCGCATTCCGTCATTCCGTATGCAATGGTATAGGGGAAGCCTATCTGCTTCAGGAAGCGTTCCACTTCGGCATTGAACGGTGCTCCTCCGATGATTATTTCATCGAAATTACTGCCGAATACTTCCATTGCCTTTTTGCGCATGTCGGCCTTGATTTTATCGTTGACAATGGGCATCCGCAATAGCAGCTTGCCTATTTTATTGTCTATCCGGGGCAGGATATCCTTCTTGATAATCTTCTCTACGATAAGCGGTACACACGAAATGATCCGTGGCCTGATTTCGGAGAATGACTGTGCAATAATCTTGGGAGACGGCATACGGGTAAGGAAATACAGATGGGCGCCTGCGGAAAAACCGTATAGAAAATCGTACACCATACCAAATACATGTCCCAGAGGCAGCATGGATACAATATGGTCGCCCGGACGTACGGGGAGCATCTCATGGCAATATGCAACATTGGACCAAAGGCTGCGATAGGGGAGCATGACCCCTTTGGAATATCCCGTGGTGCCCGAAGTATAGTTGATGACAGCCAGTTCTTCGGGTGATTCCTCCTTGCGGTAGCTGATATGCTCGGGACGGAAATTCTTGGGGAAACGTGTGCCATAGAGGACGTTGCGATGTTCGAAAGCCTCCATCAGCTGCTCGTTGCGGCAAACTACCGGAGTGAAGTCCGTCAGCAGTACGATACCCATCAGCAGGGGCATTGCCTCTTCATTGAGGTTTTCCCATGCCCGGTCGCCGACAAACAGCAGCTTGGCTTCGGAATGGTTGACGATGTTGTGGATATTGTCGGCCTTGAACTCATGCAGAATGGGAACAATGACAGCTCCATAGGTAACCGTCGCCAGAAAAGCGACTGCCCAATGTGCACTGTTACGTCCGCAAACGGCAATCTTGTCACCGGGCCTGATGCCGGCGCTTTCCAATACGATATGGAATTTGGCTATTTTCCGTGCTACATCTTTGTATTGCAGTGTAATTCCTTTGTAGTCTGTCAGGGCGTTGCGATCCCAGTTTTTAATAATGCTTTGTTCTATATAATCGATGAACCCTTGTTCTTGTTCCATTCAGCTGTTGCACACTTTAGTTAAAACTGCGCAAAGATAGGTCTTATAGTGATGCAAAGCAAATAGTTTCCACTTTTTTCTTACCCTGGAACGGATAGAAACTTATCTGTAATTCTTATTCCTTGCTATTTTCCGAAATAAGAAGCAGCTTGTCACCGGCATGAAGTTTTAATGTTCCGTTCGGAATGAGGTACTCATCGCCACGTTTTACAATCATCACCAGTGTGCCTTTGGGCAGGTTCATGTCTTTCAGGGTGTCTGCCTGCTCCAGCATTTCTTGTGTAATGGTCATGTCGTGCAAGTTGGAGTCAATCTCTTCGGGCAGTTCAACTCCGAAATCATTTCCGGTCTTTTCCAGCGGGGTGGAGAGGCCAAGCAGCCGGGCTACCCAGGAGACTGTGGTACCCTGGATGACCAGTGAGACGATGGTTATGAAAAATACGATGTTGAAGATGACATGGGCACCGGGCACATTAGCCACCACGGGATAGGTGGCAAAGATAATGGGTACTGCGCCACGTAATCCTACCCACGATACGAATAGCCGTGACTTGAGGGTGATTCTCTTGCCAAAAGGCAGCAGGCAGAGAAAAACGCTGAGAGGACGTCCCACGACAATCATGAATACGCCGATGAGCAATGCCACGACTGCAACTTCCAGCATCTCATGGGGGTTGACAAGCAGACCGAGGCAGAGGAACATGATGATTTGGAAAAGCCAGGTCAGTCCATCCATAAAAGTATAAATCTCTTTCCGGTGCATGATTTTGTTATTGCCTACCATCATTCCGGCGATATACACGGCCAGGTAACCGTTGCCTTTCAGCAGGTCGGTGATGGAGAAGGTGAAGAATACAAAGGACAGCAACAGGATAGGATAGAGTGCCTGGTTGTCTATATTCAGCCGGTTCAGCATAAGGATGGCCAGCTTTCCGAGGAAATAACCGGTTGCGGCACCGACAATGAACTGTATGGCAAAAGAGCCCAATATCTGGGGAACTCCCATTCCGGAGGACTGGATGAATTGAATCAGCACGATTGTCAGCATATATGCCATCGGGTCGTTACTACCGCTTTCCAGTTCCAGCATGGGGCGCAGATTATGCTTCAGGTTCATTTTTTGTGAACGCAGAATGGCGAATACAGAGGCTGAGTCGGTAGATGACATGGTGGATGCAAGCAAAAGGGAGGTTATCAATGGCAGGTGGATGTTGGTCCAGCTCATGCCGGACAGCCACCAGATAAATAATCCGGTAAAGAGGGCCGTGAGCAGCACTCCTGCAGTTGACAAAACAATGCCGGGAGTCAATATGGGCTTTATCTCCGTAAACTTGGTGTCCATGCCACCGGAGAACAGAATGATGCTGAGTGCAACCATGCCGATGAACTGTGCTTCCTTGGCGTTGTGGAACTGCAATCCCAATCCGTCACTGCCGAACAGCATGCCGACGACAAGAAAAAGCAATAATGCAGGCACTCCGAAACGGTAGCCGGTCTTGCCGACAATGATGCTGACGAAAAGTAATATGGAACCTATAAGTAGTATGTTTCCTGCTGTAAATATCATAAATTCTATGCTATATAGTTTGAAATGTGATGTTTCTTATGTCTAATAGTACAAAGATATGCAATGTGTTTAACAAATACAAATCTAAAATAGTTCAATTGAATTTTAAAATAAAGGTGGTTTCTTTACCAGGCAATAAGGATAAATTTCCGCCGGAAAGCCTCATTATTTGCCGGGAAATACTCAATCCAATACCGCTTCCGCCCTCTTTGGTCGTAAAGAAGGGGATAAATATGTGTTCGGCAATGTCATTGGGAATGGCAGGTCCGTTGTTGGAAATTTCTATCAGTATGGCTTCCGCTTCATTGCAGTAGGCACGTATGTTGATATGTCCTTCTTTATCTGTATTTTTATCCGATTCGATGGCTTGTATGGCATTTTTCAGTAAGTTGATGACTACTTGTGATACCAGGTTCTCATCGGCATATAGAATAAGGTCGCTTGGCGCGATGTCCATATGAAAGGTGACCCGGACATCGGGGTACTGGTGACGGGCGAGTTCGACCATCCGCTCGATAAAGCTTTTTACGTAGAACAAGGATGGTTCGGGGGTGGGAATACGGGTGAATTTCCGGTATGATTCCACAAAAGAGAGCAGGCCCTTGCCCGTGCTGCTGATAGTCTGCAGGCCGTTTCTGATTTCTTCTTTGGAAACTTGCGCTTCGGTCAGTCCCAGCAGTGTATCGCTCAGGGAGGTTATGGGAGTGACGGCATTCATTATTTCGTGCGTCAGTACGCGGGTAAGCCTAATCCAGGAATCTATTTCCTTTTCATCCAGCTCGTTGTTGATGTCGTTCAGGGCGAGGATGCGAAGATGCTCTTTACGGACTGTAATGTCGCTGACGCGGACAGACATGTTTACAGTGCCTCGTTCGTTGTTGAAAGGCATTTGCAATTTGTCTCCCGGGCGGCAATTGGCAAGAAGGGACGAAAGACGCGGGTCTACGCGGTTCAGCTGACTGACGTGGGTAAAGACATTGAGGCCCAGCAAACGGAGGGCTTCGCTGTTTTTCTGATATACGGCACCATTGTCGTTCAGGACAAGGATACCGGTATTCACGCAGTCCAGGATGAGTTCGTAGTACTTTTCTTGCTGGGCTGTTTCACTTTTCACATTATAAAGTATATGGGCAACCCGGTTCAATGCACGGTTCACGAGGCGTGCGTCGGCAGTGTTTTCCGTTTCGGAGAAGTGGATGGCATTGTCGTTGTTTTCGATGGCGTCGAGCATGAAAAGCACCTTCCGCACATGATGGCGGTATAGCTTCTGCTGCCAGTACAAGGCTATGGGAAGCAGCGCAGTGCAGAACGCGCCCCAGAATACGTCGACAGTCCACATCACCCCTGCAAGGAGCGCTACTGCCAGACTGACGGCAACGCGGAATGAATAATTAAAGGCCATACTTCTTCATTTTGTTGTACAACGTCTGGCGGGTGATACCCAGCTGTGCGGCGACGGCAGAGAGATTTCCGCTACATTTGTCGAGCGTCTTCCGTATCATCTGCATTTCCATTTCTTCGAGCGTGGATGCGGCTGCTTCGGGAGTGCCGGTTCGCCGTGCCAGCTGGAACAGTTCTGCGGGAAGGGTTTCGTTGTCACAGATAATAATGGCTTTTTCGATGGCATGTTCCAGTTCGCGGATATTGCCGTACCAGGGGTGGAGCGTAAGTTTCTCGCAAGCTTTTCCTTTGCTGCCGGACTGAATTTCATCGGTTCCTTATCATATTGCTTGCAGAAGCGGGCGATGAAAAGTTCTGCAAGGGGGATGATGTCTTCGGGCCGCTCGCGCAACGAGGGTATCTCAAGATGTATCGTGTTGATGCGGTATAGCAGGTCCTCGCGGAATTCGCCTTTTGCCACCATCTCGGGCAGATTGCGGTTTGTAGCGCAAATCAGCCGTATGTCTACGGGAATGGGAGTGTTGCTGCCTACACGGACAATGCTGCGGCGTTGGATGGCGGTCAGCAGTTTGGCTTGCAGATGATAGGGGAGATTGCCTATTTCGTCAAGGAAGAGAGTGCTGTGGTCGGCAGACTCAAACTTACCGGGACGGTCGGCATGGGCATCGGTGAAAGAGCCTTTCACGTGGCCGAACAGTTCGCTTTCGAAAAGGCTTTCGGTGACTGCACCCATATCCACACTTACCATCTCCTGCCGGTTGCGCGGTGAAAGGGAGTGAATTTCGCGTGCCAGCATCTCTTTACCGGTACCGTTCTCGCCCGTAATAAGGATATTGGCATCGGTAGAGGCCACTTTTTCCACCAAGAGGCGAAGTTGCTGCATGGCGGAGCTGTTTCCCCAATACATGTTGCGGGTATCTGCAAACAGGTGGCTGCTTTCTGCCGTACGTCCGGCATTTGGGCCGTTGGCCGGAGATTTTGTTTCAGAAGCTGATACGGCATTCAGTAAGGTTTCCACCAGTTTCTGATTGTTCCAGGGTTTCACGACGAAGTCTGTGGCTCCTTCCTTGATTCCCCGTACGGCAAGGTCAATGTCGGCATAAGCGGTAAACAGCACTACGGGCAGGGTGGGACATTGCTTCTTTATTTTATGGAGCCAGTATAGTCCCTCGTTGCCGGTGTTGATGCCCGAGGTGAAGTTCATGTCAAGAAGAACCACTTGCCATGACCTTTCCCGCAATACGCTGGGCAGGGTTACGGGAGAGGGAAGTGTGATTATCCCTTCAAAATATGGCTTCAACAAAAGCTGCAAGGCGGTAAGTACGCCTCGGTTATCATCGACAATCAGGATGTTTCCGTTTTTTTTTGCCATAAACTATTTCTGTTTTCTGCAGGCAAAGTTAATGATTTATCTGCATTATATTCGGTAAATCTCTCAGTTTTCAAAGTATTAAGATTCTCCTTCTCATTTAGCAAATCCTTATGCCGCTTTATTTTATATTTTTGCTTGCTAAGAATTAATCGTCCGACAGCTGTTGAATTATTGTCCGATAACTGTTGGAGGGTAATTCAACAGCTG
>ERZ780052.220-NODE-220-length-23828-cov-4.249737_pt1 | contig 23828 bp, 20 predicted proteins | sample MGYA00511845_ERZ780052 | MGnify/ENA primary metagenome ERZ780052 (study PRJEB29588, sample SAMEA1970897) | human gut metagenome | biome: human gut; feature: human-associated habitat; material: faeces | place: Denmark | collected 2008/2010 ...
CGGCATAAAGCCGGCGGTATATCTCTGTTGCACTAGCCTTGGAGTCACCTCCACCAGACGTTATCTGGCATCCTGCCCTGTGAAGCCCGGACTTTCCTCACCTGCATAAAGCAGCCGCGATCGTCTATCTTACTTACACCTGTTCGATTATAGCTGTTCTACTATGAAAAAGTCAAGGGGGATTCGTGTAAATACCCGTGTAAACTATTCAGAACCACATTCGCAAAACCGCATCTGACGATGCTTACTTTTTGCTCATGTGGTTACTTCGTCATATCGAATCGGGCATATTCTTACGAATGCGAGCATTCGACGCCTGTCAGGGATGTTTGCGCCGGTAGCCGTGTAAACTATTCAGAACCACATTCGCAAAACCGCATCTCACGATGCTTACTTTTTGCTCATGTGGTTACTTCGTCGCATCAATTCTGCCGCACAGTCTTACGAATGCAAGCATTCGACGCCTGTGCGGCAGAATTGCGCTACTCTGAATAGTTTACACGTTAAAACAGCTACCTCCCACAAATTCTCTGCACAGAGAATTGTTGGGAAGGCTTTCACTGGTCACACCCAGGAAATATTCCAGGAACTTCAGAAGTCTCTTGGCCTCGTAATATTCCGGTTCGCCCTTGTCGATCTGGAACAGCAGCGGCTCTGCGAACTGCTTTAATACCGCCAGTTCATAGATCAATACGGAATTGAACATCGCATCCGCATCCTCCTGAAACGGGAAAATATTCTGCTCCTCGCCCCGGCGGACAGATCCCCACATGTCAATCGTCTGTCTGGCTCCTGCGCCTCTGGTTCTGGCATCCCTTATCATACGACGCAGCAGTCTGCCGTCCGTAGTGGGAATCCGGTTATGTTCATCAATATTGATATTGGTCAGGGCGCTGATATATATCTTGTATTTGCTTTCCTCGGGAAGTGCATAGGAGGTCTTCTCATTCAGTCCGTGGATTCCTTCAATGACCAGGATATCATCCTTTCCCAGCTGTTTGAAATTGCCCTTATATTCCCGCTTTCCGCTCTTGAAGTTAAAGGAAGGCAGCTCCACACGCTCACCGGCTAACAATCTGCACATATCGTCATTGAACTGCTTTACATCAATCGCTTCCAGACATTCGAAATTGTAATCACCGTTCTCATCCCTTGGTGTGAATTCTCTGTTCACGAAATAGTCATCCAGTGCAATGGGGTGCGGTGTTTTCCCCAGGGTCTTCAACTGAATAGATAATCTGTGGGAAAAACTGGTCTTACCGGAAGAAGAAGGTCCGGCGATCATGACAAATTTCACACCGCCCCTGTCTACGATGCTTTTGGCGATCTCGCCGATCTTACGCTCCTGCTGCGCTTCCTGTACCAGGATCAGTTCACTCAGCGACCCACGGCAGATCTGATCATTCAGATCACCCACAGTCTCAATACCGATCTCCTTCCCCCATTCCTCAGATTCTTTCAACGTCCGGAATAACAGCTTTCTCTCTTGAAACGGCTTAACATGCGTGGGATCTTTTTTATCCGGCAGCAACAGCATAAATCCATCCTCATACGCTATGACGTCGAACCACTTTACATAGCCGGCATTGGGCAGCATGTAGCCGTAATAATAATCGTAATAACCGTCCATTTCATAAATATTTACGAAGGATCCTCTGCGGTAACGGAACAGCTTTTCCTTATCCTTCATCCCCTCTCTTCGAAACAGTTCCATGGCATTATCCAGGGAATAAGATTTCTTCAGAAAAGGTGTCTTTGCCTCCACCAGCTCCCGCATCCGGTTACGGATCTTTGCAGCATTTTCTTCTGTCGCATTGATCTTCCCTTTGGGAGAGATGTAGGAGCCGTTCCCGATAGCAAACTCTACACGACAATTCTGTACCGTTTCTCTTCCGAACACATCAAATACTGCTTTCAAAAAAAGCATGGTGGCAGAGCGGACGTAAGTCTTATTCCCCACGTCGTCTTTCAATGTAAAAAAAGTGATCTCACAATCTCTCGTCAGCTTTTTGAACAGTTCTCTGATCTTGCCGTCTCTTGCTGCCAATGCGATCAGATTGTCATACTCCTTCTGGTAATCATTGGCTACATCTTCGTAGGTAGCCCCCTGGGGATATTGTCTCTCTTCACCGTTTATCTTCACTGTGATCATTTTTCTCACCCTGTCCTTTTGTAATCTCCTTTTGCAGGTATTATTGTCTAAACGCAATCCGGTTCCTTACCATTATCGTACCACTCCAGTGCCCGGGTAAACAGCGCAGTCTCCTCTGCGATCTCCTGCCTGCGCCGCATCGTTTTGGGATTCGCTGTATCTGCTTCCTTCTCCAGCCGCTTCGCAATCTTTCTATGTTCCGCAAGCTGCCATTCTACATAATTCAAAAGCAGCGGACACTTACGGTACAACAGTATCGGACCAAGCTGCCCAGCCAGTCCGGATGCAGCGTCATCCGCTTTCCAGGACTCTCGCACCTGTGATCTCACCGCATCTTCCGGCATCTCGCCCAACCAGCGCACTTTCATCATAAAATAATATTTTCCTTCTTCGTAGATGATATTCTCATCCATCAGAAGATATCCCTCTTCCATCAGAAATGTCCGAAAATGCGGGATCTCCGACTGGGGCTGTAAGATCAGTTCCCGAAACCCTTTCGCCTGTTCTCTTCCTTCGGTAAGAATCTTCTCCATGAGAGGCCCACCCATGCCGGCGCAGATCATTCCGGCAGCCTCTCCGGTCTTCAGGCTGTGCAGACCGTCAGAAAGTCTTGTCTCTATCCTGTCCTCCAGTCCGTACTCCCTGATATGCTCTCTGGCATGTTCTAACGGTCCGGACCTTACATCCATGGCGATCACTCTCGGGGAAATGCCCTTCTGCACCAGATAGACAGATACAAAACCATGGTCACACCCCACATCTGTTATCACAGTGCCGGGAGTGACCATGTCTGTTAATGCCTGCATTCGATTAGATAATATGATCTCCGCCATTAATCCAGATAATCCTTCAGCTTGCGGCTGCGGCTGGGATGACGCAGTTTACGCAATGCCTTGGCCTCGATCTGACGAATACGTTCACGGGTAACGTTAAATTCCTTACCTACTTCTTCCAACGTACGTGCGCGTCCGTCATCCAGTCCGAAACGAAGACGCAGTACCTTCTGCTCTCTCTCTGTCAGAGTACCCAGTACTTCCACCAGCTGTTCCTTCAGTAACGTAAACGCTGCCGCATCAGAAGGTACCGGTACATTATCATCCTGGATGAAATCGCCCAGGTGGCTGTCTTCCTCTTCACCGATAGGAGTCTCTAAGGATACCGGCTCCTGGCTGATCTTTAAGATCTCACGCACTCTGTCTACCGGCATATTCATCTCCGCTGCGATCTCTTCGGGGGTCGGTTCTCTTCCCAACTCCTGCAGCAGCTGTCTGCTCACGCGGATCAGTTTGTTGATCGTCTCCACCATGTGCACGGGAATACGGATGGTTCGCGCCTGATCTGCGATCGCTCTGGTGATTGCCTGACGGATCCACCAGGTTGCATAGGTAGAGAACTTATATCCCTTACGGTAATCGAATTTTTCCACTGCCTTGATCAGCCCCAGGTTACCTTCCTGGATCAGATCCAGGAACAACATTCCACGGCCCACATATCTTTTGGCAATGCTGACCACCAGACGTAAGTTAGCCTCTGCCAGGCGCTTTTTCGCCTCCTGGTCACCCTCTTCCATCCTCTGTGCCAGTTCGATCTCTTCCTCCGCACTTAACAGGGGAACTTTACCGATCTCTTTCAGATACATACGTACGGGATCTTCGATGCTGACACCTTCCGGTACGGACAAGTCGATATTTTCCACATCCACTTCATCCTCATCGGTCAGAATGATCTCCTCATCGTCCACATCATCGTCATCGGTAATACGCAATACATCCACGTTATTCTGGTCCAGATATTCCAGAACCTTCTCCATCTGTTCCTCTTCCAGAGGCATGTCCGCGAAGAAGTCACTGATTTCCTGATACTCCAGCACATTCTTTTTCTTTTTCGCCATATTCAGGAGTTCTTTTACCTTCTCCGCAAATTTTGCCTGTGTGTTTTCATCCATTTTCGTGGTTCCATCCTTTCATTGCCATTATTTATAGCCATATTTCGTATCTTTTATAACTATTCGAAAGCCTAAATCCCATTATTCCAGGGAAATATGCGTCCTTTGTAATTCTTCCAGGGCTTTTTTTCCTTCTACCGCCTGTTTCACGGCATTGACATCCGTCCCCAGCTTTGCCATATAGTATTGATAGCTGTTTTTCTTCACTGCCAGCAGAATATCATGGAAAGCTCTCTCCCTCTCCTGGCGGGTGGACAGCTCGGGGAGCGTGGTATGGAACAGCTCCGCAGCCTCCCTCTGTTCTTCCTCATCTTCAAACATACTGATGATCCCTGCAGGCTGGAACTGATCTCTGTCCAGTTCATCGAATAGCCTCTCCGCTACTTTCCGGTACAGTTCCTCGGTGAAATCCTCCGGGGAAATATATTTCCTTACGATCCGGTACAGGGACGGATCATCACTGATCCAGGTGATCAGAAGTCGTTGGGACCTGCGCCCATTCTCGGCGGGATCCTTTTTCTGTACACCGCTTCTCGGTCGTTCCAAAGGTCTTGCCAGTCCCGTCTGTGACGCAATCCCGACTACCATTTTGCGCAGATCGTCCGGACGGATCATATATTTTTCCGCAATTGCCTGCAGATAATTTTCTCTTTCAAGATCTTCCGAGAATTCACACAGCTTCTGTGCAATCTCCCGGTGGAACTTTGTCCTCTGCTCCGGATCGCTCTGATCGTACTGTTCGCTTAAGATACGGATCTCAAAATAAAAGCTGTTCTCCGCCTGATCGATCCGTTCCTGAAAAGCTTCTTTTCCGAGATTCTTGATGAATTCATCCGGGTCTTTATACGGTCGCATATTGATGACCTTGCCGGTAAGTCCCGCCTCTCTCAGGATCCCGATCCCCCGCAGTGCTGCTTTCGTTCCGGCACCGTCGCTATCGTATGCCAGGAGAATATTCTCCGCATAGCGGTGCAGGAGATTCGCCTGCTCTACCGTAAATGCCGTTCCCAGAGATGCCACCGCCTGTGTGAATCCTGCCTGGTGCATGGCAATGACATCCATATATCCCTCGCACAGGATAATGTTGCCCGTCCTGGCGGTCCTTGCGAAATTCAGTCCGTAGAGGTTACGTCTCTTATCGAAGATCATGGTCTCCGGGGAATTCAGGTACTTCGGTTCGCCGTCTCCCATGACCCTGCCTCCGAAGCCGATCACCCGGTGGTTAATATCCTGTATCGGGAACATCACCCGGTTCCAAAACTGACTTCTGAGTCCTCTCTGTTCCGAGAACATCGCAAGTCCGGAATCTTTGATCTCTTCATCGGTAAAGCCTTTTTTACGCAGATACTGGACTACCTGCTCGCCGTTTTTCCCGGCGTACCCCAGTCCGAAATGATGCATAGTCTCGTCGGTCAGCTTTCGTTCCGTCAGATAACGCATTCCCACTTCTCCGTGAGGACTGCGCAGCATATAATAAAAATATCTGGCTGCCTCCTTATTGACCTCCAGCAGCCGCATCCGCTTGCCGGCCTTTTTCTTCTGTTCCGGTGTCTCTTCCACTTCCGGCAGCTTCACTCCCGCACGATCTGCCAGGATCTTGACTGCCTCCGGAAAAGTATCATTTTCATACTTCATGAGAAATGTATATACATTTCCGCTGGCATGGCATCCGAAGCAGTAATACATCTGCTTATTCGAAGACACCGAAAAAGAAGGTGTTTTCTCGTTATGAAAAGGACAGCAGCCCCAATAGTTGCTTCCCTTTTTTTTCAATGTCACATAACCGGAAATAACATCCACGATGTCATTCCTGGCTCTGACTTCTTCTACCAGTTCTTCAGGGTAATACACTCTTTTTACTCCGTTTTATTGTAATACACTATCGCTGCCAGGATTTCGGTATGTAGATGTCTTCATAGACTGCTATGGCAAAGCGGTCCGTCATGGCTCCCACATAGTCACAGACTACCTTCTCTCTCGGCTCTCCGACAGATAGGAGATTCAGGTATTCCTCCGGCAGATCATCCAGATGTTTCAGGAAATGTTGATATAACGTCTCCATCAGCATCTCCGCCTTTCCCTCTTCACTTTTGGCGATGGGATTTTTATAGACTCTCTCAAACATGAACTGTCGGATCTTCGTCATGGCTTCCGCCACCGGTTCCGACATCAGGATATCATCCTTGTCCATACTGTTGGTTACAATATCATGAATAAAGTGATCCAGTCTCTCAGTGGGGCTGCTGCCGATCACTTCACAAATTTCCTTCGGGACATCTGCCTCCGTGAGAATTCCTCCCCGGATGGCATCATCCATATCATGATGAATATAGGCGATCTTATCGGAAAGTCTGACGATCTTGCCTTCCAATGTATGAGGCTTGCCAATGGTCTGATGGTTCCGGATACCGTCACGTACTTCATACGTCAGATTCAGTCCCTTACCGTCCTTTTCCAGAATATCCACGGTACGGACACTCTGCTCTGCATGCTCGAATCCAAACGGACAGACTCTGTTCAGAGCCCGCTCTCCCGCATGTCCGAACGGTGTATGTCCCAGATCATGCCCCAGTGCAATTGCCTCCACCAGATCCTCGTTCAGCTTCAGAGCCTTTGCTATGGTTCTGGCTGTCTGGGATACCTCCAGTGTATGCGTCAGTCTGGTCCGATAGTGGTCTCCCTCCGGTGTCAGAAACACCTGTGTTTTATCCTTCAGTCTGCGGAATGCCTTGCAGTGAATAATACGGTCTCTGTCCCGTTGAAATACCGGCCGGATATCACACTGTTCCTCAGGCTTCAACCGTCCCTTTGAATTTACACTCAGGGATGCGTACGGACTTAAATAATCCTGTTCCCATTGTTCCAAGCTTTCTCTGATCGTCATAGTTCCTCCTGCCCCTACTTCTAATATTCTGTGCCTGTCCGGAAAATCCTTTTCCCGGGTTCAAAATTTTTAACTAAATTTTGAACCCGGCTATCTGCACACAGAATAAATGAATTCCGCACTTTTATCCATGGCCTCATTGGCCCTTTTGAAGGGTGACATCTGAAAGACATGCCACATCCCGGGGAAACGATCCATATGAGCGGACACGCCGGCCTTGATCAGGTTCTTGTAGAGCCGCAGAGAATCGTCTAATAATATCTCATTCTCTCCAACCTGAATGTAGACGGGCGGGAATCCGCGGAAATCGCCATACAGCGGAGAAATATAAGGATCCGTCAGGTCTCTGTCGGGAGCATAGGCTTTCGTCATGCGGTCGATGTATTCTCTGTCCAGTACAGGATCCACTTCCGCCTTGGTCTGGAACGTCTTGCCTTCGCCGGTGAGATCCGTCCAGGGGGACATCAGTACGATGCCTCTCGGAAGCAGACGCTCCTGCTCCTTTAATTTCAGCACCAGGGACAGTGCCAGATTACCGCCGGCAGAATCTCCTGTAACGATGACGTCTCTCGCTCCGTAGCCCAAAAGCATCAGATAATTCCAGGCCTTCATGGCATCCTCCGTGGCTGCCGGGTAAGGATGCTCCGGAGCCAGCCGGTAGTCAAAGCACAACACATCCATAGAAGTGCCCGATGCCAGCTTGGAGGTCAGAGTTCTGGCATAGATGCTGCTGCCGGTGGAATATCCTCCTCCATGACAATGCAGGATCACATACTTTTTCATATGTGCACGATTCACGCTGACCCATTCCGCATCCATTCCCTCAATATCCACCGGGCGGTATTGAATCTCCTTGCTGTTCCCCAACAGTTCTCCGATATGATCCTGGGATTGTCTGTGTTTTTCCAGATCCGGGTTTTCCACCAGTCCATGTGCCCTGCGGATCAGCTGCATTAGATTCTGATTGTTCTTTTCACTGTTTTTTCCTACCAGTGCCATAAATTCCTCCTGTTAAAAATGAAGCCGTCTGCGTACTGCATTGCGCAGTCTTCTCCGGGACAAAAGTGTCGCGATCGTAATGTCCACGATCACACAGATCGTCAGCACGATCGCCGACCACCGAAGTTCAATGCCAAGTCCCAGGAAACGGTCGATAAGAATTTCCAGTCCCACACACAATACCGCTACTCCGGAGATCAGGTATAAAGCTCCCGTAAGGAATGACATCGGAAGCTTACGGATACAAAAAGTCACCGCTTCTACCACCGCTATGACAAGCAGCACCACCGGAATGCCCAATCCATAAAACCAGCCACTCTGTCCCGTCAGATAGGTCAGCAGATACAGATACACGATCACCGCCACACCGTCTAACAGAATCGACAGATAAACAGGCTGTCTCGTATAGATGACTACAGGGATCATGATCACCCACAATACCAGGAATACTCCGATCACCGCAAGGGACCATAGACTGCTCCGGAATACAAGTGCGTTCAAAAGTCCGCAGGTCATTGCCGTTGCCAGTACGATCACAGTCAGCAGTACCCCCAGATCTTTTCTTTTTACTACTTCCACCTGACCTTTTTCCTTCGGAAAAGGAGACGGCTGCGTAGACGGTTCCGGTGCTTTCGGATTATAGACCGGAGTATCGCACAGCGGACACTTTGTTGCCGAAGCATCCAGTTCCACACCACAATTCACACAATATGACATAATTGCTTCCTTTCTCTCTGTCAAAGTGATTTATCGATTACTTTCTATTTTTACATGAATGCCATCCTGTACCAGCTTGCGGAAAAACAGCCGCTCTACATCAGTCTCTGCAATACTGCTGGCAAAATTGATCGTCAGAATATCCTCAAAACTGGCAATGGCACAGTTCGTTCTCGTGGAAAAAGGCTGTCCCATATAAATATCAAAGCGTTCAATATATGGCTTCATAGTCTCCGGGACCTTCAGAGCTCCCATGTTGGTCAGGCCTGCCGAAGAATTCTTATCCTGAATCTTGGTATAGAACTGGCGGACCACCAGATCTTTAATAAACAGCGGCACAATACGGATGAAAGGATTCCTCTGGGTCTCCGCGTTCGTAGTGATATCGCCCCGCAGCAGCTTTTCATTCAGATAATAGCGCATGTAGTTATGCACCTGTGTCACAATTTCTTCGAAAGTGTACTCTCCCAGTCTAGGGTCGATCCCCGGGTAGATCATGGTGATAAAATTCCTCAGGGTCCTGGATGGGAAAAAGCGGCGCAGATTCACCGGCATAGCAATTTTTACCGGTCGGAGCTTCAAATGCCATTCACTCTCCTGCTTCTGCATCAGGGCATAGAGCAGAACCGAATTCAGATATTCGGTAATAGTAGCATTATAGCTTTTCGCTACCCGCATCACCTCCGACACCGACATAATGCCGTCTATAATGTTCAGCGTATAGAAAGGTTCCTTCGTCCCCCTGACACGATAGGTCTTCTCTCCCGGCCTGGGTGGACAGACTTTGGCGTTGGCATATTTCATATAAGCATCTTCCAGCTCTCCCGGGTCCGGGATCCCCAGAATGTCCAATACGAATCCTCCATTTTCAATCTCTGAATGTCCCTTCAGACGCAGATAAGTAGCTGTCAGCGTCTGCAACACACACATTCCGCCGGTGCCGTCTCCCAGACTGTGATGCGCCTCCAGTGCGATCCGGTTACGATAGTAATAGATTCTTACCAGATACCGGTTATTGCCTTTAAAATGCATGGGCTGGCAGGGGTTCTTTACATCCTCCTGCACAAAAGGGCCGGGTCTGTCATTCGGTTCCAGATATCGCCAGAATACACCCTTCCGAATTGCCGCTTTATACGTCGGAAAACGAGGCATCGTCAGATTCACCGCCCGCTGCAGTATTTCCGGGTCTATATCTTCTTTTAAAAGCACAGACAATCGATACACAGAAGAGAAATCTCTCCTCTGCAATGTAGGATATACGATCGCCGACAAGTCCAGTTTGTACCAATCCTTGTGTACCTTCTGTATTTGATCTGTCTTCATTCTGTCTCACCTTCTTAATTCTAGTATAACGGTTTCTAAATAACTACACCATTCACGTAGAATATTTTTCTGAGAGTGCAGGATAAAAAACGTAGGCGTAGCGGGCTACGCTGAGGATTTTTAGCCTGTGCTATCGGGAAAATAGGCAAGTGATATGGGGTAGTTAATTTAAAACTGTTATACTAGATACAGCAAAATTCTATATACAACAAAGGCGGCAACCTTTCGGTCACCGCCATGTGATGCAGAAAGAGGGACTTGAACCCTCATGGTATCACTACCACACGGACCTGAACCGTGCGCGTCTGCCAATTCCGCCATTTCTGCGAACAAGATATATCATACAGTATTTAATTAAAAATGTCAACACTTTTTTCAAATTTTTTTAATTTTTTTGAAGCATTTTCATTTTTTGAAGATGTCCTCGAATGAGTCAGCTTGACTATTATATCATCCTCAATCCTATTCGTCAAGGGTTTTTGCAAAAAAATTTTTCATTGTATTTTTCAACAAAATATCCTATGAATTTTTTGTCGCTCCGTTGCTAAATTGCAAACCTTTCGGTTTACAGCTAAATTAAATTCACTTTTAGCTGTCCGTCAGGACAATTTAGCTATCCTCAGGATAATTTAGCTTGCGTAGCAAATTTAGCTCACGCTTGAGTGAATTTAGCTGAAAAAAGCACTTGCAAAAGCAAGTGCTTTTTTCTTGGCGGAGGACAAGGGATTTGAACCCTCGCGCCGCGTTAGCGACCTATACCCTTAGCAGGGGCACCTCTTCGGCCACTTGAGTACTTCTCCAGATACTTTCTATATAAAATTACGTCCTTACGTGACGCATTGTTTATTCTACTAAAAACAGTCCTTTTTGTCAACCTCTTTTTTAATTTTTATTATATTTCTGATGCAAATTTCTTAATTGACGTCTCATATAGATTATTTCCATCCTGATCGATTACTACAATGGCCGGAAAATTCTCTACATATAACTTTCGGATTGCTTCTGCACCAAGATCTTCATAACATACAATCTCGGATTTTCTGATACACTTTGAGAGCAGAGCACCTGCTCCACCTACTGCTGCAAAATAGACTGCATGATTGCGGATAATAGCGTCTATAACCTCTTTTGATCTCTTTCCCTTGCCAATCATTGCTTTTTCACCAAGATCAAGCAGGGTAGGGGCATACTTATCCATACGAGTGGCTGTAGTTGGTCCCGCAGATCCAATCGGACGTCCTTCACGGGCAGGAGAAGGGCCCATATAATATATCGTTGCATCTTTGATATCAATCGGTAATTGATCTCCCCGATCCAATGCTTCTATCATCCTCTTATGTGCGGCATCCCTTGCTACATAGATTGTCCCTGTGATGTATACATAATCCCCGGAATGAAGTTTTTTTGTCACTTCTTCTGTGATGGGTGTTGTAATATGCTGATCCATACCTGTTCCTCCTTATATCGTTCTGACTGCATGACGATTTACATGACAACAGATATTAACTGCCACAGGAAGCCCTGCAATATGTGTCGGATAAGTATTTATATTAACAGCAAGGGCAGTAGTGGTTCCACCTAATCCTCCCGGTCCAATACCAAGCTTATTGATTTTTTCCAGCATTTCTTTTTCCAGATCTGCAACATAAGGAATCTCAGAATGTTCATTTACCGGCCTTGTCAGTGCTTTTTTGGCCAGAATTGCACATTTTTCAAATGTTCCGCCGACTCCAACACCAACTACCATTGGAGGACACGCGTTTGGTCCTGCATCTTTTACGGCAGTAAGAATCGCATTTTTTACTCCGTCTATTCCATCCGCAGGTTTTAACATGAAAATACGGCTCATATTTTCACTTCCAAATCCCTTCGGAGCAAATGTAATCGTCACCTTATCTCCGGGAACAATCGAATAGTGGATAATTGCCGGTGTATTATCTTTCGTGTTTTCACGAAGAATCGGGTCAGCTACAACGGATTTACGGAGATACCCTTCCGTATAACCTTGGCGCACACCTTCATTGATTGCATCTTCCAGCCATTGCCCTTCAAAATGCACGTCCTGACCGATTTCTACAAAAAATACAGCCATTCCGGTATCCTGACAGATAGGAATCATTTCTTCTCCCGCAATTTTAAGATTTTCCTGCAGCTGCAGAAGAATTTTTTTTCCAAGTTCGGATTTTTCTTCTTCTGCCGCCTTTTTCATGGCATGTTCCATATCTTCCGCAAGAAAATGATTCGCTTCAATGCACATTTCTTTTATATTTCTTGTGATTTCTTCTGTCTGTATGGTCCGAATCATGATGGATCACCTTCCGTCTCATTTTCTTCTGTTGCTTCCTCTTCCGGTGGCATCAATGATTTATCTTCTACGACTCTTGCAATGCTTGCAACCGTCACACCACTTTTGAGATCAATCAGTTTTACACCAGAGGTTACACGTCCCAGTAATGCCGTATCATTTACGCGAATTCGAATGATGATTCCTTCTGTTGTAATCAACATCAGTTCATCATCTTTTACGACAGACTTCACTCCGATCAGATTTCCAGATTTTTCTGTGATTTTATAGCATTTTACACCTTTTCCACCACGGTTCTGTGTTGTAAACTCATTGATCCGTGTACATTTTCCAAGACCGTTCTCCGATACGATCATGACGGACTCTCCCTGGGAAGCCATCTGCATGGCAATTACTTCATCTCCGGCAGTAAGGTTCATTCCAATGACTCCCATTGTCGTACGACCGGTTGCACGGACATCGGCTTCTTTAAACCGGATACACTGTCCATACCGGGTAAATAACAGAATTTCTTCATCATCCCCGGTAATTTTTACTTCGATCAATTCATCATCATCACGCAGACTGATCGCTGCCAATCCTGTTTTCCGGATGTTTTCATAGTCCAGCACGGAAGTTTTTTTCACTATTCCGTTTTTGGTTGCCATAAACAGATATTTATCCTTCTCATAATCCTTGATTGGAATCATTGCGGTAATCTTTTCATCCGGCTGTAACGGAATGATATTGATAATTGCAGTTCCACGGGAAGTACGACTGGCTTCCGGAATTTCATATGCCTTAATCCGGTACACACGTCCCATATTGGTAAAGAACATCAGGTAATGGTGGGAGGTTGTCATAAGCATTTCCACGATATAATCATCCTGAATGGTCTCCATTCCCTTAATTCCCTTGCCTCCACGGTGCTGGCTTTTGAAATTATCGGTTCCCATGCGCTTGATATAGCCAACTTTTGTCATGGTAATGACCGTATTGGTTTCCGGAATCAGATCTTCCATGGAAATATCAAACTCATCGTATCCGATCTGGGTTCTTCTGTCATCGCCATATTTATCTGCAATTTCCAGAATTTCTGTGCGGATAACTGCAAGAAGCTTTTTCTCATCTGCAAGAATCGCCTTAAGTTCCGTGATCTGTGCCATGAGATCTTTATACTCGTTTTCGAGTTTCTCACGTTCCAAACCGGTCAGGGTCTTCAGACGCATGTCAACAATTGCCTGTGCCTGTGCATCGGATAATCCAAACCGCTCCATCAGGGAATTCTTTGCGTCTGCAGTTGTACGGCTTCCGCGAATAATGGAAATCACTTCATCAATGTTGTCTAATGCAATGATCAATCCCTGTAAAATATGCGCACGTTCTTCCGCCTTGTTCAGGTCAAATCTGGTACGTCTTGTGATAACCTCTTTCTGGTGAATAAGATAATAGTTAAGTAATTCATATAAATTCAGAATTTTTGGCTGGTTATCCACAAGCGCAAGGTTGATAACACCAAATGTATCCTGCATCTGTGTGTGTTTATATAATAAATTCAAAACAACACTTGGATTTACATCTCTTCGAAGCTCAATAACAATGCGCATGCCTTCGCGGTCAGACTCGTCCCGAAGATCTGTAATTCCATCAATTCTTTTATCTTTGTGCAGTTCTGCAATTTTTTCAATCAGTCTGGCTTTGTTGACCAGATACGGAAGTTCGGTGACAACAATACGGTTTTTTCCGTTATCCATCGGTTCAATATCTGTCACAGCGCGTACACGGATTTTACCACGGCCGGTCCGATATGCCTCATTGATACCGGCAGTACCCAGGATCACACCTCCGGTTGGAAAATCTGGTCCCTTGATGATGTTGATTAATTCATCAATGTCGGTCTCTTTCTCCTCAATATCGTTGTCAATTAATTTCACAACGGCATGAATGACATCCCGCAGATTGTGAGGAGGAATATTTGTTGCCATACCGACCGCAATACCTGTCGTTCCGTTTACCAGAAGGTTCGGGTAGCGCGCCGGAAGTACGGTAGGTTCTTTTTCTGTTTCATCAAAGTTCGGGGTAAAGTCAACGGTATCTTTGTTGATGTCCCGAATCATCTGCATGGAAATTTTCGAAAGCCTTGCCTCTGTGTATCGCATGGCGGCAGCACCGTCTCCATCCACAGAACCAAAGTTACCATGTCCGTCGACAAGTGGATATCTGGTCGACCATGGCTGTGCCATGTTGACAAGTGCCCCGTAAATGGAGCTGTCCCCGTGCGGATGGTATTTACCCATCGTATCCCCGACAATACGCGCACATTTACGATGTGGCTTGTCCGGTGTATTACTCAGTTCGATCATGGAATACAGGACACGCCGCTGTACCGGCTTTAATCCATCCCTGACATCCGGAAGCGCACGGCTTGCGATAACGCTCATCGCGTAGTCGATGTAGGAGGTTTCCATCGTTTTCTTCAGGTCAACCTGTTGAATTTGGTCAAATATTTTATCGTCCACTGATCTGCTCCTCCCTAAATATCAAGATTCTGTACATACTTGGCATTTTCTTCTATAAATTCCCGTCTCGGCTCTACTTTATCACCCATCAGAGTCGTGAATGTTACGTCAATTTCCGATGAACTTTCGTCATCCATCATAACCTGTTTTAAAATCCGGTGCTCCGGATCCATGGTGGTTTCCCATAACTGTTCCGCATCCATCTCACCAAGTCCTTTGTAACGCTGGATCTTATTATTCTGATCGCGCCCGATTTCCACAAGAATATTGTTTAATTCTTCATCACTGTATGCATACCAGACATTTTTGTTTTTCTCAATTTTGTAAAGCGGCGGGGTAGCAAGATAAACATGTCCCTGCTTAATAAGCTCCGGCATAAAACGATACAAAAATGTCAGCATGAGTGTTGCAATATGTGCACCGTCCACATCGGCATCTGTCATAATAATAATTTTGTTATAACGCAGCTTGGATATATCAAAATCTTCATGAATTCCGGTACCGAACGCCGTGATCATTGCCTTGATCTCGGCATTATCATAAATACGGTCGAGTCTTGCCTTCTCCACATTTAAAATTTTTCCGCGAAGCGGGAGAATTGCCTGTGTTGCACGGCTTCTTGCAGTTTTTGCAGAACCACCGGCGGAATCTCCCTCAACGATAAAGATTTCACAATTTTTTGGATTTTTGTCGGAACAATCCGCAAGTTTTCCCGGAAGGGCAGTACCCTCAAGTGCTGTCTTTCTTCTTGTCAGATCACGTGCTTTCCGGGCTGCCTCTCTGGCACGCTGGGCCAGCAGCGATTTTTCACAGATATTTTTGGCCACATCCGGATTCTGCTCCAGAAAATACGTCAGCTGTTCCGTAACCACAGAATCTACAGCACCACGTGCCTCACTGTTTCCGAGTTTCTGTTTGGTCTGTCCTTCAAACTGTGGCTCTTCAATTTTGATACTGATAATTGCTGTCAATCCTTCACGGATATCATCTCCGGTAAGTGCCGCATCGCTGTCTTTTAAAATTTTTGCTTCCCGCGCATACGAATTAAACGTCTTTGTCAACGCATTTCGAAAACCGGCAAGATGTGTTCCACCTTCCGGCGTAATGATGTTGTTAACAAAACTAAACGTGGAATCGTTAAAAGAATCATTATGCTGCATTGCAACTTCCACGTAAACTCCGTCACGATTTCCCTCACAGTAAATAACTTCCGGATATAACGGTTCTTTTCCGCGGTTTAAATACTCCACAAATTCCTTGATTCCACCGGCATAATGGAATTTATGATTATGCAGACTATCTTCCCTCGTGTCTTTTAATGTAATGCATAATCCTTTTGTCAGAAAAGCAGTTTCTCTTAAACGCTGTTTGAGCGTGTTGTAATCATATACGGTTTCTTCAAAGATTTCCGCATCCGGCAGAAAATGAACCTTTGTACCGTGAAGTTGTGGATCACAGTCCCGGACTGCCGCTACTGGTCCATCCGCTTTTCCTCTCTTGTAACTTTGCATATACACTTTTCCGTCATGATATACTTCAACCGTTAACCAGGCGGAGAGGGCATTAACAACAGAAGCACCTACTCCGTGCAGTCCTCCGGATACTTTGTATCCTCCGCCGCCAAACTTTCCACCCGCATGCAGAACAGTAAACACAACTTCCAGTGCAGACACACCGGCTTTGTGATTCATTCCGACAGGAATTCCACGTCCATCATCTTCAACGGTTATGGAATTATCTTTTTCTATGGTCACCTCAATGTTTTTACAATAACCGGCAAGTGCTTCATCTACCGCATTATCAACAATCTCATAGACCAGATGATGCAGTCCGCGTGCAGATGTACTTCCGATGTACATTCCGGGTCTCTTTCTGACTGCTTCGAGTCCTTCAAGAATCTGAATCTGATCTGCCCCATATTCCTGATTATTATTTGTTAATTCGCTCATCAATTTCCTCCTCATCCAATGGATGAACCTTTCCTTTATATCTCTTCAACCGATTCCTTTTCATAAACAGTTCCGTTTATCACCTGGAAAATTTTGTTGATACAAAAACGGTTCTTTACAAATTCCTCCAACCCTGTACATGTAATGACAGTCTGTATTTTAGCAATACTGTTCAGCAGGTAATTCTGTCGGTTACTGTCAAGTTCCGATAACACGTCGTCCAGCAGCAATACCGGAGTATCATGAATGGATCTCCTGACCAGATCAATCTCCGATAATTTCAAAGAGAGTGCAGAAGTACGCTGCTGTCCCTGAGACCCAAACTTACGGATATCCACATCATCAACGGAAAACAGCATGTCATCCCTGTGTGGTCCTGTCGTTGTCTGGCAGAGTTTCAGATCCCGGTTCTGTGCCCGCAGCAATTCATCCGCAAAAAGATCAGCGGTAATATTTGGCTCATACTTTAATACCAGATGTTCCCTGCCACCGGAAATTTTAGAATGGATTTCCGAAATAATTTCATTCAGTTCCTCCACAAATTCTTTTCGTTTCCGGATGATTCTTGTTCCATACTCCAGTAACTGCATATCCCATACCGGAAGAGTATCCACAAGGTCCGGGCGAAAAGAAATATCTTTCAACAATTTGTTTCTCTGATTCAACACTTTGTTGAAACTGGATAAATCTGACAAATATAGTTTATCCAACTGACAGAGTTCTAAATCAATAAATCTTCTTCTCTCCGCAGGTCCGTTTTTTATAATATTTAAATCTTCGGGCGAAAAGAAAACGATATTGAGTATTCCAAACAACTCACTTGCCTTTTTGATCGGAATCTTATTCACAGCCACGCCTTTTGATCCACTTTTTCTAAGATGCATATCAATCTGGTACTCTTTTTCTTTTTTCTGTACGACAGTACGGATATGTGATTCTTTCTCACCAAACCGAATCATCTCTTTATCACGGCTTCCTTTGTGGGATTTTGTTGTACCACTCAGATAAGCAGCTTCGAGAATATTGGTTTTCCCCTGTGCATTGTCTCCGTAAAGAATATTGGTTCCTTCATCCAGGTGAATATCCAGATTTTCATAATTTCGAAAATTTCGCAGCTCGATTGATTTTATGATCATTGAACTATCTGAATTGTTTCACCCTGAAAGGTAACAACATCCCCATTATGTAATTTTTTTCCTCGTTGAAGTTCTGTCTGACCGTTTACCGAAACCTGCCCATCTAAAATAACCATTTTGGCATCCACACCGGAACCAACAACTCCGGCTTTTTTCAACGCCTGTCCAAGTTTGATAAATTCGTCTTCTTCACGGATATTTACTGTAATCATGTAATCTCCTAATTTGCAGCATTATTAAAGTTAACAGGAAGAATAAGATAAATGAATTTTCCTTCATCATCTTTGATAAAACATGGAGCTTTTGGGTTTACCATATAAAGACTTACATTTTCTTCATCGATAACACGCAATGCATCAATGAAGAATTTTGGATTAAATCCAATCAGGATATCTTTTCCTTCTTTCTCGATATCGATATCTTCATTCATGGAACCAATGAAAGAATTGATTTTTAACTCCATACTTCCATCTGTGATATTCATAATGATCGGCTTTTTGTCACCTTCTTTGACAAGAAGAGTAGCACGATCAATACAATCAAGTAATTCTTTTTTATTGACTATAACTTTCGTTTCATAAGCAGATGAGAGCATCTGATCAATGCGGAAATATTCTCCTTCGATCAGACGGGATACAACCGTAGTAGTGTCAAATTCAAAAACGATATGGTTGTCCGTCAGGTAGATGAGTACATCATCATCAACTCCACCTGGAACAATCTTGCTGATTTCCTGTAATGTTTTTCCAGGAACGACAACCTTTTTATTTTCGTAATTATTTTTAAGTTCTATATTACGAATGGAGATACGATGACCATCAAGAGAAACAACTTTCAGTTCATTCTCAATAATTTCAAACAGTTCACCTGTCATAAGTTTGTTATTGTCGTTATCAGCAATGGAAAAGATTGTTTGTCTGATCACTTCCTTCAGTGTGAACTGGGAAATCACGATTGCATCATTTTTTTCAATGTATGGAAGATATGAAAAATCATCTCCGGATTTTCCAACAATATTGAATTTTGCTTTTTCACAGGAGATCACCGTCTTAAAAGAGGCATCTGTTTCAATCATAACATCACTGTCTGGAAGTTTGCGTACAATTTCAGAAAAGATTTTTGCATCCAGTGCAATAACTCCACGTTCAGCAATTTCTCCTTCTACACGGGTTTCGATTCCAAGTTCCATATCGTTTGCCATTAATTTAATTTCATTCGTAGAAGCATCGATAAGAATACATTCGAGTATTGCCATAGTTGTACGGGTAGGAACAGCTTTGGATACGATATTTACTCCGCGCAATAAATTTGATTTAGAACAGATCAGTTTCATGAAAAACTCCCTCCTGGTATAAATAAAAATATATTAAGACATTCGTCTTAGTCTTAATAGGGGCTGTTAATATGTGAATAAGCCTCTTCATGTTAGATGTTAAGCGGTTTCCGGCGTTTGATAACCGGCTTGAAAGCATGTGAAAAGTGTGAGGATTCTTAAGGTCCGTCTGTGGAACAAATTTTAAGAGATTTACGTTAAGAACCTCATGCACAATCCATCCACTGTGGATAAACGTGAATAAGTTGAAATTAAAAAAAGCAAATAAAACTACATTATAATAGGAAGAAACTCATTTAGTTTGGATTTATTTTCTTTTTGATGGTTTCAATCATATTTCTTGTAGTTTCGTTTTTTTCGTATTCTTCGGTAACTTTCTTGATACCGTGGATAATTGTGGAATGATCGCGTCCGCCGAGTAAAGAACCTATGGTATCCAGTGGACTTTCGGTCATATTTTTACATAAATACATTGCAATCTGGCGTGGTTTTGCAACATCACTGCTTCTTGTCTTTGAAATCATCTGATCTACAGAGATGTGATAATGTTCGGAAACAACTTCAATAATGAGCTGTGGTGTGATTTCCCGTGGCTTGTCCGGCGTGATAATGTTGGAAAGTTCCTTTTCTGCAATATCCATTGTAATTGGAATGTGGACAAGATTGTTATAAGCAAGAAGTTTATTTAATGCTCCTTCAAGTTCACGCACGTTTGATTTAATGTTGTTTGCAATGTAGCTTAATACTTCATCATCAATGTCAAAGTTATCCGATTCGGCTTTTTTCCGGAGAATAGCCATACGTGTTTCATAATCCGGCACTCCGATATCTGCCATCAGTCCCCACTCAAAACGGGAACGGATACGCTCTTCAAGGGTTTCCATTTCTTTTGGTGGTTTATCGGATGTCAGTATAATCTGTTTTCCCTGTGTCTGGAGTGCGTTGAATGTGTGGAAAAACTCTTCCTGTGTACTTTCTTTTCCGATGATAAACTGGATATCGTCAATCATAAGGACATCCACTTTCCGGTATTTGTCACGAAATTTTGTCATGGATGAAGCATTACCGTTTCGAATGGATTCAATTACTTCATTCGTAAATTCTTCGGATGTAACGTAGATAACCTTGGCATCCGGATTCTGGTTTAAAATAAAGTGTCCGATGGAGTGCATAAGGTGGGTTTTTCCCAGTCCCGGACCGCCGTAAATGTAAAGCGGATTATATGCTTCTCCCGGAGATTCTGCGACTGCAAGGGAAGCCGAATGTGCAAAACGGTTATTATTACCAACGACAAATGTATCAAATGTATAATTTGGATTAAGATTAGATTCATCTGCGGTTACGGCAGGTGTAGCTTTTGCTGGTTTTGTGTTTAATTTCAGCGTCCTGGCTTCTTCCGGAAGGATGAATTTGATTTCATATTCAATTTCTGTAATTTCCACGATCGCAACGCGAAGTGGTGCAAGGTACTTCTTGGAAATATAGCTTAAAGCCATCTGTTCGGAAGGAACCAGGATATAGAGAGTATTTCCCTCAATGGCAAAGACTTCTAAGGGACGAATCCAGGTATCGAAAGAGACATCACTGATTTCGTACTCCTGTTTCACAGTATTTAAAATTTCATCCCACTTTTCAATAATCTTATCCATCTGCTTTTCTCCACATTCTTCTTATAAAATAGGATACTATCCCATAATCCTATTCTTATCTATAATACACCATTTTCGGTGTAGAATCAACTTTTTAGACACCCTTTTATATTTTTCAAAACTAACATATAAACATATGCGTAAACGGCGAAATAATGCGTTTTAGGAAGGTTTTTTAATTATATGGATGTTGATGGAAAAAGAGTTATCCAAGGCGTATTGACAGTTTATCCACAAGTTATCCCCAAATTGTGGATAACTTATTATTTCGTGGAAAAGCGTGGATACTATATATAGTGGACTGCTTTTCTTCCTTATTATATGTAGTGTTTATAACATTAAATTAGGAAAAAACCTTGATTTTACTTGACTTGTAGCGTTTTTCTGATATAATGCTAAGTGATGTTTTTTAACGTAGAGGAGGTGGATACGAAATGAAGATGACATTCCAACCAAAAAAAAGACAGAGAGCCAGAGTTCATGGTTTCAGAAGCAGAATGAGTACTGCAGGCGGAAGAAAAGTATTGGCTGCTAGAAGATTAAAAGGTAGAAAAAAATTATCAGCTTAGGCCACATTATTGTGGTCTTTTCTTCTATTATGAGGATATTTTCAGATGAAGTTCTCAGAATCATTAAAGAAAAGTAAAGATTTTCAGAATGTGTATAACAAAGGAAATTCATATGCAAACCGTTTATTGGTTATGTATGTTCTGGAAAATCACACAGACAAAAACAGATTAGGTATATCCGTTAGTAAAAAAGTAGGAAATAGTGTTATAAGACATCATTTGACCCGTCTGATCCGAGAGGGGTACCGGCTACAGGAGGACATGTTCAATAGTGGTTTGGACATTGTAGTCATCGCAAGAGGAACAGCGCGTGATGCTTCGTTTCATCAGATTTCGAGCGCACTGAAACATCTTGGAGGTCTTCACAAAATAATACATTAATATGGAAAAGAAGATGGAATTCTATTGAAAAAATTACTTATTGCATGTATTAAATTCTATCAGAGATATATTTCTCCCATGAAGTCAACGAAATGTCCGTATTATCCGACCTGTTCCTGTTATGGACTGGAAGCTGTGCAAAAGTATGGTGCGATAAAGGGTGGGGCACTGGCTGCCTGGAGAATTTTGCGATGTAATCCTTTTTCTAAGGGAGGATATGACCCGGTTCCATAAACCAAATGGAGGTTTTTATGTCAGGCATGATTGAATTGACAGCGTATTCCGGAAAATTCCTCGGACCGATTGCAAAGGTTCTTGGATGGATCATGAGCGGAATTTACGATATTGTTTTAAAAATTTCCGGTGGTACGATCAACAGTGTACCGCTTGCAATCGTTCTCATGACGATTTTGATCTATATGTGTCTTTTGCCATTGACAATCCAGCAGCAGAAATTCTCGAAACTTTCGCAGAAAATGCAGCCGGAATTGAATGCGATCCGTGATAAATATAAGAATCGCAAGGATCAGGAAGCCATGATGGCAATGAATCAGGAGACACAGCTTGTATATCAGAAATATGGTATTTCTCCATCCGGAAGCTGTATCCAGATGCTTATCCAGATGCCGATTTTGTTTGCTTTATATCGTGTATTTTATAATATTCCGGCATATATCGGAAGTGTGCGTGATTCTTTTTATACGATTTCCGGAAACGAGACGTTTCATGGTCTGGTCGGTGGAATTATGAATACCGATGGGTTTGTGAAAAAAGTTTCGGATTTAATGACAAAATTTAATGTGGTTACATCCAGTGGACTGAATATAAAAAATGTTGCAGATACTTTAAACGGAGCATCGGGAAAGGATCTTGCCAATTATATTACCGATATTGTGTACAAGCTTCCATCCACAGCGTGGGATAAGTCGGTAGACGGCAGTATTTTCCAGCAGTTTCCGTCACTTACGGATCAGATTAATTCCACAATGCATGATATGAACCATTTTAATTACTTTCTGGGGCTTAATATTTCGGATACCCCGTGGGCAATTATAAAAAGCAGTATGGAAGGTCATGCGTGGCTGCTTGTGATTCTGGCGGTTCTGATTCCGGTATTGTCTTATATTACACAGGTGATCAATATCAAGTTGATGCCAACCGCAGCTACCGCAGGTGGGGATAATGATCAGATGGCAAGACAGATGAAAACTATGAATACCATGATGCCTCTGATGTCTTTGTTTTTCTGTTTTGTGACACCGGTTGGTCTTGGTATTTACTGGATCGCAGGTGCGGTATGCAGAATTGCTCAGCAGTTTTTGATCAACAAGCATATGGAAAAAGTAAATCTGGACGACATCATTGCTAAGAATCAGGAAAAAGCAAAGAAGAAGCGTGAGAAGATGGGCATTGCGGAGAATCAGATCAACAATGCGGCACGCATGAGTACCAGAAGAAATACAACACTGTCCACTCTTACAGAAGAAGAAAAAGAGGAAGAAGGAGTTGCCGGTATTGAAGCTACAGCTTTCCGGTAGCGCTCTATAACGACTCTCAGATCTCCCGTCTCAAAAGGTTTCAGCAAGAAGTCGAAGGCAGACTCACGCAGGGCCTGAAGCAAATATTTATCATACGAAGTATAAAAGACAACTTTCATATCCCACAGCACCTCATCGCGCATCTCACTCAACAAGTTAAGCCCCAGCACATCCGGAAGTTCCACATCCAGAAACAACAGGTCCGGACGGAGTTCCATTATCATCTTTTTACCTTTTGCGCCATTGTTTGCAGTTCCTTTTATTTCAAATTCCTGATAGGCGCCCAGTTCCCTGCGCAAAGCATCGATTGCCGTACGCTCATCATCTACAATAACGACTTTATATTTATCTTCTGCATTCATCATAAATCATAAGAAAAATGAAACGTTTAGAGATCAACAATTACAAGGAAGAAGACCTAGATTTTCAATAAAAGATAAAATAATAAAT
>ERZ780052.232-NODE-232-length-23248-cov-4.033329_pt1 | contig 23248 bp, 15 predicted proteins | sample MGYA00511845_ERZ780052 | MGnify/ENA primary metagenome ERZ780052 (study PRJEB29588, sample SAMEA1970897) | human gut metagenome | biome: human gut; feature: human-associated habitat; material: faeces | place: Denmark | collected 2008/2010 ...
CCTCCTTTATCATGCTGGTTTTGGTAATCGGTTGCATTATCTATCAGATTAAAGTAATCATCTATCAGAAGAAAGTGGCCAAGCTTCGTGAAGACTTCTCATATGCTATGATTCATGACATGAAGACACCGCTTAGCTCTATCATGATGTGCTCTGATGCGTTGAATGACGAGAAGATAGAAAGTATGCCGGAATTGAAAAAAAGCTTTCTGGGAGTGGTGAAGTCTGAAACCGTGCATTTGCTGAAGTTGATAAACAGACTGTTGACTATCTCGAAGCTGGAAAATGATAAACTAACGATGGTAAAAGAGAAAGTGAAGCTAGAACCGATGCTTGAAAGAATAAGGGAAACCTTTAAGGCAAAATCTACCAAGCCGTTGCATTTCACGTTAAACCTGCAAGCCAAGGAAGTGAATGCTGACAAGGAATATCTGGAAGAGGCTGTTTATAACTTGGTGGACAATGCCGTGAAATATTCTAAAGACGAGGGGGAGGTAGAGATAGAAATAACTTCGGAGTGCAGCGGAGGTTATTCCTGCATCAAGGTGCGCGACAACGGTATCGGTTTTTCTGAAGAAGATAAACGTAAGATATTTGATAAATTTGAGCGTGGTTCTGCCATCAAAAGCTCCCGTTTGGGCAAGGTCGCAGGGTTTGGATTGGGACTGAACTATGTGTATCGGGTGATGGAGGCACATGGAGGGACAGTGACGGCAAGCAGCGTGGTTGGAAAATTCAGTGAATTTACATTGTATATGTCAGCATCGGAGGAAGAGGATACTGAAAACAAAATGATAGATGGAAAACAAAATTAAATTGCTTTTGGTGGAAGATGATTCCATGTTGACCTATGTCGTAAAGAGCAGTCTGGAAGGACTGATTGGAGGATATGAGGTTATTACGGCTGTTAATGGGCAAGAAGGCTTGAAAGCATATCAGGAGTATCATCCGGATATTATTATCTCGGATGTGGATATGCCGGTGATGAATGGTTTTCAGATGGTGGAGCGCATCCGTGAAGTGGATGGAAATATACCTATCCTACTGGCTTCGGCGTTGGGCTCGCCCAAAGATGTGACCAGTGGATATAAGTTAGGAGCCGATAATTACGTGAAGAAGCCTTTTGTGGCTGAAGAACTGGATGCACATATACATGCTTTGCTTAAATTGAGAAAAGGACAGCCTTCGCGCAATGAAACAGATTGCTACCACTTCGGGCAATACACACTGGATGCCGCACACGCAACCCTTAGGAATGACAAAAACGGTGAGAAAACAGTGTTAAGTCGGCGCGAAGCCGGAATTCTCAGACTTCTTGCACAGAACAAGAATCAAGTAGTGAAACGGGGTGCTATTGTCAGCCACAATTGGGAGACTCAGGATGAAAACGACTACTTTATCTCGCGTAGCCTTGATACCTATCTGGTGAAACTACGCAAATGCTTGGAAGACGATCCTACGGTGTCCATAAAGACAGTCAGAGGGGTGGGGTTGATGTTGGTAGAGGAATAATTGAGTAGGAGTGTATCATTTTTTTTATTGTTTCTTCAATGCAGTATTTTGTTTGTTCAAGCATTTTCTATATATAGATAACTGTTTTAAAACTAATACTATTTTGCTTATGCTTAAAAAAACGATTGCTGCGTTAAGCCTACTTTGTATCCTTGCAGCCTGCCAGAGTGACGACAACTCTTCACCACAACCCAAGCCTCGCAAAGACATTGCCTTGACCCGTGCCGAGCAGGAGATGATGGATTTAGGAACGGATTTCGCTTTCCGTTTCTTTAATCAGGTTTGTAAAACTGAGGTGGAAAAGCCCAATCTGTTCATCTCTCCTTTGAGCGCTTCGCTCTGTCTGTCTATGATTGCCAATGGAGCGTCGGGAAACACACTATCTGAGATGACAGATGTCCTGGGCTTTTCGGGCTATTCGTTGGAGGAAATGAACAACTATAATAAGAAGCTGGTGGAGGCGTTGCTCGATTTGGACAATACCACGCAGCTGGGAATTGCCAATTCCATCTGGATAAAGCAAGGGTTCGGTGTTCATGACGACTTTGTAAGCGTGAACAAAAAGATGTATGACGCGCAAGTGCAGGAGCTGGATTTTGCCTCTCCCAAGGCTCCGGACATTATAAACGGCTGGTGTGCCGGGAAAACGAATAATTGCATCCCCAAAGTCTTGAATGAGATTCCGGAGACGGCGCGTCTTTATCTGTTGAATGCGCTTTATTTCAAGGGAATTTGGAAGAATCAATTCAAAAAATCGGATACGGCAGAAGAGGCTTTTACGAATGCTGACGGAAGCAAATCGACTGTACACATGATGAATCTTCGTGACGAGAGATTCAACTATGCCGAGAATGAGTATTTCTCAATGGCAGAGTTGCCTTACGGCAATGAGGCTTTCAGTATGGTGGTGCTCTTGCCGGCAGAGGGAAAATCGTTGGATGAGTGCCTGCCGCAGCTGAATGACGAGCGCTGGGGGGAATGGAACAGTAGTTTATCAAGCTCTGCCTTGAACCTTAAGTTACCCCGGTTTGAAATGGAATATGATAAAGAACTCATTGACGATATGATGGCAATGGGAATGCAGGAGGCTTTTACTCCATCGGCCGATTTTTCCGGAATGGCGGATGAGGATTTGTTTATCAGTTTGCTGCAACAGTTCACTTATGTGAAAGTGAATGAAGAGGGGACGGAAGCTGCGGCTGTAACTGTCGGAGGAATGGACGTGGCCGCTCCCGGACCAAGTACGGTAATTCCGTTCTATGTGGACCGTCCTTTCATCTTTCTGATAAAGGAGAAGAGTACGGGAGTTATTCTGTTTATGGGTAAAGTAACAAAACTATAACTACAATATATTGAAATAGAAAGAGCTGTCTGTCAACCGCAGACAGCTCTTTCTATTTATAACCGGCTCTTGTATATCTGTGCCATCGCCTTCTGATACTGGTTTTCCAGTTGCAGGAGGTTTGTCTTGCTTTGATAGACAACCGATATTTCAACAAAGTATTCAATCATGCTGATTTGTCCTCCCATAAGTGCTTGCTTCAGTAAAGAAAGGTCTTGCTGCTGATGGAAGGTGCGTTCGTATTCCTCCATGGAAGCGTGCAGGTTCTTGGCCTCTTCATAGAGTTGCCACAAGGCAGAGCTGGCTTGCAGTGCGGCGTTCTCCTTTTGGTAGTCAATGTTGAGCGCTTGTGTCTTGGCTATCTTGACCTTATTGCGGTTTTCGAAAAGCGGGAAAGAGAAGCCTACTACTACGCCGTTCAGCGGATGCCCCGATTCGGTATTTCTACGGTAACCCAGTTCCAGTTTGGGCAGCCAGCCTTGCTTGCTTGCCGAAATCTGTTTCCGGGCGGCAGAACTTTCACCTTGCAAGGATTGCAGGGTGGGGTCTGAAGCCAGCAGTTCGTCGGCCAGTGGGCGGAAGTCGGTTGGTAATGGCACTGCCGGATACTCTGTCAGTCCAAGTGCCTGGGCGTTAGGGGTTACACCGGGCATGGGACGTCCCGGTGTGAGCGGCTGGTTTCCGTTGAGGACAAGCAGCTCTTTCAGTTTGTTGTTAAGTGCCGTCTGGTTCATGCGGGCTTCCGTGCGTACATTCAGCAACTCCAGATTAATCTTGTTGGTTTCCAGTGCATTGGCATCTCCCGTTTCCAAACGTCGGGTGTACATGGCCGACAGCTCCTCCGCATTCTTTAACCGTTCGTCGAGCAGGGCTTGCTGGCGTTGCAGCATGATGATGTCCAGGCATACTTCCTTCGCTTGCAGCAATATCTGCTGGCGGAAGGCGGTGGCTTGTGCATCCAGTGCATTTGTCTTGAGTCGGTTCATCTTCCCTCGGGTGGCGTAAAGCGTGGGGAAGTCGAAGCTTTGCGAGATGACCATTTCACCGACTGTCTCGTCACTGTTCTTGGAGTCCCAAAGGTGGGCGTATGACAGTGTAGGGTCAGGGAGGTTGTTGTTTGTCTTGTTCTCCAGTTTTTGTGAGGAAATGAGGTGGGAGTTAGCCTGCAACTCCTTGTTGTTGGCCTCTATCTGCTGGAGCACGGCATCAATGCCGGACGTTTGTGCGCTCATCCCCGCAAAAGCGAGGATGGCGGCGCTGAATATGAAAAATCTTTTATTCATTGTCTGACGTTTTAGGTTGTTGGTTATGGTGCATCATCAGGTAAACAATCGGAATGATGAAACCGTTCAGGAACGTGGATGTTAAAAGGCCGCCCAAGATAACCTTTGCCATCGGGCTTTGTATCTCGTTGCCCGGCAGGTCGCCACTGAGAGCCAGCGGGATAAGTGCCAGTGCACTGGATAGGGCGGTCATCAGGATTGGATTCAGACGGTCGAGCGAACCGCGGATAACGCTGTCGTAGACGCCATAGCCTTCTTCCTGCTGCAAGTGGTTGTAATGGCTGATGAGCAGCATTCCGTTTCGGGTGGCGATACCGAACAGTGAGATGAAACCGATGATGGCGGGGATACTCACTTCTCCCGTTGTGATGAGCAGGGCGAATACACCGCCTATCAATGCCAGCGGCAGATTGATAAGGATGATGGCACTCTCCTTCACACTGCGGAATTCATGGTAGAGGAGCAGGAATATCACCACGATGGACATGAACGAAGTAAGTGCCAGCGTGCGGCTTGCTGCCTGCTCGCTTTCGAATTGTCCGCCGTATTCGATGTGGTATCCTTCCGGCAGTTTGATTTGTGCGTCTACCTGGGCTTGTATATCGTTGACTACACTTCGCAGGTCGCGGTCGGCCACGTTGGCGGAGATGACGATTTTACGCTTTACATTCTCGCGGCTGATGGTGTTCGGACCCATGGCCGAGCGGATTTCCGCTACATAGTTCAGTGGAATTTTCTGTCCGTCGCCCGTATCAATCATCAAGTTGCGTATTTTTTCCATTTCGTCGCGCAGGTTGTCTTTCACGCGTACGGTCAGGTCGAAGCTCGTTCCCTTTTCGTAAACTTGGGAAACGGCTTCACCGGCCAGACAGACATTGACAAACTCCGAAAATTCGGGCAGTGAAATGCCGTATTTGGCAAGCATTTCCCGTTTGGGTGAAATGACAAGTTGCGGACGCTCAATCTGCTGTTCCACGTTCAGGTCGGCAATACCGGGAATCCCCTGGATGGCACTCTTGATTTCATTGCCCAGAGTGAACATGCGGTTCAGGTCGTCGCCGAACAGTTTGATGGCGATGTTCGCCTTTGTACCGGATAGCATGGCGTCTATACGGTGGCTGATAGGCTGGCCTATTTCCACGTTTGCCCCTACAATGGTACCCAGTTTTTCGCGGACTTCTGCCACGAGCTCGCTGCGTGAGCGGTCTTTCAACTCAAACGGTGCCTCGATCTCAGAGACGTTTACTCCCAGAGCGTGTTCGTCCAGCTCTGCACGTCCCGTTTTACGGGCCACGGTCTGTATTTCGGGGATGGAGAGCAGCAGCTCCTCGGCACGGTGCCCCATCTTGTCGCTTTCTTCCAGGGAGATACCCGGAAGCGAGGAGATATTGATGGTGAACGAACCTTCATTGAAAGGCGGCAGGAACGAGCGGCCCAGGGTGAAGAAACAGCCGAGTGCCACTACAAATAGTCCGATAATACCTCCAAGTACCCCTTTCTTATGCCCCAATACAAAAGTCAGTGCTGAACCATACCATTGCTTCATCTTGTGTGCTACGGCAGAATCGCTGTTTTCGTTATTTTGTTTTTTCGTTTTCTCTTTTCCCAATAGATAGGAGCAAAGTACAGGCGTTACGGTCAGTGCCACAACAGTTGAAGCCGCCAATGCCACAATGAACGCAATACCCAGTGGTACCAGCATCCTACCTTCCATACCACTAAGGAAGAACAGTGGTACGAAGCTGACAATGATGATCAGCGTTGAATTGAGGATAGGCATACGCACTTCTTTCGAAGCATTGAACACCACTTTCAGAATAGGAAGTTGCTCGCCGGCAGGTTTCAGTCGGTTTTCGTGCAAACGCTTGTAGACATTCTCCACGTCCACGATGGCATCATCCACCAGCGAACCGATGGCGATAGCCATACCTCCCAGGCTCATGGTATTTATCGTAAAGCCCATATAGTGCAGGGCAAGGATGGAGGCAATCAGTGACAACGGCAGTGTCACCAGCGAGATGACTGTGGTACGTATGTTGGCAAGGAACAGGAAAAGCACGATGACAACGAAAATACCTCCCTCCAACAACGACTTCTGAACGTTTCCGATGGAACTTTCGATGAAACGGCTTTGACGGAAGATGTCTGTGGAAACCTTTATGTCTGCCGGTAAATTCTTCTGCAGGTCTTGCAGGGAAGCTTCCAGTTTGTCTGTAAGCTCCAGCGTGCTTGTGGCGGGTTGCTTGGTGACTGTCAGCAGTACGGCATGCTTACCGCGTTCCGAGGCGGTACCCAGTTTAGGAAGTTTGGCTCCGACTTGAACGTCGGCAATATCTTCCAGCAGGATAGGGGCACCGGAGACCCCGTTGCTCCGCACCACGGCCTTGGCTATCTGGTCTACCTTGTCGGTAGAAAGTACGCCGCGTACGATATATTCATTGCCATATTCATAGAGTACTCCACCATTGGCATTCAGGTTCATTTCGCGGGTGATGTTCATCACTTCGCTCAATGTTACGCCGTAATGGCGCATCCGTTCCGGGTCCAGCTGCACTTGATATTCCTTGATGTCGCCACCCAGTACGGCTACTTGTGCCACACCGCCCGTAGAGAGCAGGCGGGGACGTATGGTCCAGTCGGCAATGGTACGCAAATCCAACATAGAGGTCGAATCTGCTGTCAGACCTACAATCAGCATCTCGCCCAAAATGGACGATTGTGGGCCTAGTGTCGGCTTGCCTACGTTGGCCGGTAAGGATTCGCTGACGACTGCCAGCTTCTCACTGACAATCTGCCGGGCAAGATAGATATCTGTATCCCAGTCGAATTCTACCCAGACTACAGAAAAACCGTTCGTTGAGGAAGAGCGTACACGGCGCACACCCGTTGCACCGTTTACAGCCGTTTCTACGGGAAAAGTGACCAGCTGTTCCACTTCCTCTGCTGCCATACCATTTGCTTCGGTCATGATGACCACGGTCGGCGCATTGAGGTCAGGGAACACATCCACTTCCGTATGCATGGCGGTATAAGTACCGCCAATCAGCAACAGCACCGATGCTACCAGCACCAGGATGCGGTTCTGAAGAGAAAAACCAATTATTTTGTTTAACATCTTTCTATTTACTATTTACAATGTACAATGTACAATTGGGCTGCGCAATGTCAGCCGCACTTGCTGTTTTATCTAATATTTCTTGTTTATCTGACTTTACACTCCCATTCGTCACGTAACCCTTATACTGCATAGCGAAATGGTACTTTGTAAATTGTCAAATTGTACATGAGATTAGTGTTCATGGCTATGTGCCGGAATAGCATTCGTTGCCGATGCCAGCTTCACTTGATAGGCTCCTTGGGTTACGACGCGATCGCCTGCTTTTATGCCGGAAAGGATTTGTACACTCTCGCCATTGTCGGCACCCAGGGTGACAAGCTGTTTTTTGTAGCCCTCTTCATCCAGTTGCAGGTAGACAAAGAAGCTGCCTTGTTCCTCGGTCAGCGCACTGTGAGGAAGAGACAACACGTTCTCCATTGGTGAGGATAATAGGAATACTTCTACAAACGAGCCGGGAATAACGTCTCCCTTATTGTCGAATTCAAAAGTTACGGGTACATAATATCCGTTCTCATCCGAAGCCTTTCCATAAGAAAGCATGCGCCCGCCCAGTTCTTTCAATGTATATACCTTATTATTATAAGGAGTACAGAAGTTGGCGGAACCGATGCTGTTCAAGTAAGGATAGTACTTTTCGGATACGTCTGCACGCAGGAAAAGCTTGCGGTTCTGGGTGACGCTTACCAACGGCTGGCCGACGCTGACGTAGTCCCCTTCTTTCACCAACAGATTCTTTACATAACCGCTGATGGGAGAAACAACCGCCTGGCCGCTTGCCGAATGGTTCTTTGCGACTGCCTCGTAACTGATACGGGCATTTTCATAAATCTGTTCAGCTTGCGCGAATTCCTTTTCAGATACGATTTTGTTGCCTACAAGCGCTTTCATACGCTCATATTCCTTTTTGGAAACTTCGTAGGCTATCCGGGCTTTCTGCACCGGGTCTCCGTCGGCCATGTTTTTGGATGACAATACCACCAAAGGAGTACCTTTGCTGACACTCATTCCTTCGATAACTTTTCCCTTGAAGGAAACCACGCCTGCTACTGTAGCTACGGCTACGCTCTCGTCTCCCTGGGCTGCCATCACCTGGCCGCTGGTCTTGATGACTTGATGGAAACTACCCGGTTCAACAGTGCTGACTGCTACGCCGGCAGCTTGCGCCTTTGCTGGTGGCAGGATGATTTCATCGCTTCCTCCGGCATGGTTTTCCTGCTCTTCGTGCTCATGGTTGTGTCCCTCATGTTCGTGGTCATGTCCCTCGTGGTCATGTCCGTCATGATTGTGCTCTTCTGTTTCGTGATTATGTCCTTCGTGGCTGTTTCCGGACTTGCTGTTGCAGGAGCCTAAAAGGAATAATCCCAAGACTCCCATGAAAATAACTTTTTTCATGATGATATTTGTTCTTACTTTTTGATTTTGAATACAAAGTTAGGGCATAGGGCGTGCAACCAAATTGCATTGTTCCTTATGCCGGATAGAAATCTGTCCCGGTGATGTTCCGGTAACAGTTAAGCAAGAAGAGACGGAGGGGCACGAAGTCCCGTAGCACATATGATAAATGTACTATGAAGAGATTCCAGATAGATACACTCCTGCCTGCTTATATCAAACTCGGGTAGGATGAGTAACTTGGAAAAAGGTTCAATGAGTAGGGTAACTGCCCACAAGGCATCCGGATGTGAACACACATCATTGGAAGAGCTGGGCGTCTGTTGTACAAAGTGGGTTGTCATGCATCCCGTGTCGCAACAGCAGTGCTCGTTGCCCGGGCTATGACGGTGTCCGCAGCAATCGGCGGTGATATCATTCTTCATGCATATCATTCCGTCGGCATGATGATGGTGGGGAATGACGGGTATCACCAGCATTATCAAGCTGATGAAAAAAAGAATATAGGTTATGTACTGTTTCTTTTTCATTCCTCTATCTTTGGACGGATGCAAAGATAGAGGTTAAGGACTTAATTACCAAATAGAAAATGCTAAAAAGGTTTGAATAACATATTCAATCCCTCATTCATGCTGGGGTGGGTGAAAATGAAGTCCCGCAGGAAATGGTAACGCTGTCCCGTTTTCATGATTGATGCTACGGTATTGATTACTTCTGGTGCATCGGCACAAAGTAGGGTACAACCCAGAATCCGTCCGGTATGGATGTCTACAATAGCTTTGAGCATACCGTCTATGCTGTGTAGCGTACGGGCACGTGGAATCATGGCAGCAGGGATACGTGCCACATGTATGGAATAACCGTTCTTCATCGCTTCCTCTTCCGTCAGTCCTATATGTGCCAGCGGTGGGTCGGTGAAAATGGCAAAGGGGATTGGATACCGGTCTTTTGTACTCCTTTTTTTGTTTTCAAAGAGTTGATTACGGATGATACGGAAATCATCGATGGACAAGTTGTCGAACTGTTCGTCTCCTTTTACGTCCCCCAGGGCCCATACGTGTGGGGCTGTAGTCCGTAATTGGTTGTCGACAACGATGGCTCCCCGCTTGTCTGTTTGTATACCCGCTTTTTCCAGATTCAGCTCTGCAGTCATAGGCTTGCGGCCGATGGCTACCAGCAAGGCATCTCCTTTCAGGTAGTAGGGAGTGCCGTTTGCACTGTCCGTATAGGTCAGAGTTATTCCTTCGGCTGTGTCGTACACGGATTGGACACGGGCGTTCAACCGGACATTGATACGCTTTCGGTTCAATGCTTCCAGCATGGAGGCGGCAATGTCGCGGTCCACTTTAGGCAGAAAGCGGTTTCCCGCTTCCAGCAGTGTGACATGGCTTCCAAAGCCTGCATACATAGTGGCAAACTCCAATCCGACAGCACCGCCGCCGATGACGAGCAGGTGTGCGGGCAGTTTGTTCGATTGCAGCAAGGTCTCACTGGTATATACGTACTTGCTCTCCTTGAGTCCGTCGATGGCAGGCAGGATAGGGGTGGACCCGGTGTTGATGAATATCTCTTTTCCCTCAAGAATCGTTTCGTCCTTGCCGGAGACTATACGGATTGTATTTTCGGACAAGAAAGAAGCAGTTCCGTCATAGAGGGTTATATTAGGCTTGTTTTTTACATTTTCATAATTTTTCTCACGCAGGAAGGATACAAGCTTGTCTTTCCGCGCCACGGCAAGTGCATACAGTTTGGACTGGTTCTTATAATCGTCATAGTATCTTTTTTCCGCATATTCCGATTCGTGAATCAGAGCTTTGGTAGGGATACATCCTACGTTTACACATGTTCCTCCGTACATCTGAGGGGAACGTTCCACGATGGCTACTTTCCAATTCCGTTCGGCCAGTTCGGCGGCCAATAACTTGCCGCCCTTGCCGAATCCTATTATGATGGCATCATATTGTTTCATTTTAATATCTCTTAGTTAAGTGTTTAGTAAAATGAAAACAATATGTATCGGCCATTTGTTCGGACGCCGGGTTTAGCAGATGCTTATCGTTCCAGTTCGCGGAGGGAGTCCATTTTCTTCTTTTCAAGGAATTCGTAGATGCCGCTCAAGTGCTCTTTCACTTGTTTGTTGCCGAATTCATATACCTTGCTTACCAGTCCGTCCAGGAAGTCACGGTCGTGGCTGACGAGGATAAGGGTACCGTCAAAATCCAGTAACGCTTGCTTCAGGATATCTTTGGTTTTCATGTCCAGATGGTTGGTCGGTTCGTCCAGTATCAGCAGATTCACCGGTTCGAGCAAAAGCTTTATCATGGCGAGGCGCGTGCGCTCTCCACCGGAAAGCATCTTGACCTTCTTCATGGACTCTTCGGGGCCACCGAACATGAAAGCACCCAGCAGGTCGCGTATCTTGTTGCGGATTTCCCCTTTTGCCACATCGTCGATGGTCTGGAATACGGTCAGGTTCTCATCCAACAATGAGGCCTGGTTTTGTGCGAAATATCCAATCTGCACGTTGTGTCCTATCGTGAGGGTGCCTTCATGTTCTATTTCCTTCATGATGCACTTCACTAACGTTGACTTTCCTTCACCGTTCTTACCAACGAAAGCAACCTTGTCTCCCCGTTCTATGGTGAGGTTGGCATTCTTGAAGACCACATGGTCACCGTAACTTTTCCCTACTCCCTCCATGATGACGGGATAATTGCCTGAGCGGGGAGAAGGAGGGAATTTGAGGCGTAACGCTGAAGTGTCTTCTTCATCTACTTCCAGCAGTTCCAGCTTCTCCAGCATTTTTACGCGGCTTTGCACTTGCAGGGTTTTGGAGTAGGTGCCTTTGAACCGTTCGATGAATTCCTTGGTTTCGGCAATGAACTTCTGCTGGTCGTCGTAGGCTTTCTGTTGCTGTTCGCGGCGTTCCTTGCGGAGTTCCAGGTATTTGGAGTAGTTTACTTTGTAATCGTATATCCGTCCCATGGTCACTTCAATGGTACGGGTGGTGATGTTGTCTACGAATTTACGGTCGTGGCTGATGACGATGACAGCCTTTCCATTGCTGATAAGGAAATCTTCCAGCCATTGTATGGATTCTATGTCCAGATGGTTGGTAGGCTCGTCTAGCAACAGCACGTCAGGCTTTTGCAGCAACAGCTTGGCAAGCTCGATGCGCATGCGCCATCCGCCGCTGAAGTCACTGGTCTGGCGGTTGAAGTCTTCGCGTACAAAGCCCAGTCCGAGCAGTGCTTTTTCCACATCCTCCTCGTAATTGGTGGAGTCGATGGCATAGAACTTTTCGCTTAAGGCGGAGACATTCTCGATAAGTTCCATGTAGCTGTCGCTTTCGTAGTCGGTACGCGTTTCCAGTTCCTTGTTGAGGCGCTCTATTTCAGCTTCCATTTCATGCAGGTGGGCAAAGGCTTGCGCCGCTTCCTGGAATACGGTACGTCCGTCTTCCGTCATAAGGTGCTGTGGAAGGTAAGCTATGACACTGTCCTTGGGGGCTGAGATTTTTCCACGGGTAGGTTGTCTTACACCTGCCAGGATTTTCAACAATGTACTTTTCCCCGCTCCATTTTTACCCATCAGGGCGATACGGTCTTTTTCGTTGATAACGAAAGATATGTCACTGAATAAAGTAGTTCCGCCGAATTCTACGGCCAGTCCGTCTATAGAAATCATTATATATTTTTTTAATGAGCTGCAAAGATAGTGCAAATCTATTATTTTTTATATCTTTGCCCCTATATAAACAAAACGCATAGGTCATGGAAATAGAAAAAGTGTCAGGAGATTACCGTCCGCTTATTCTGGTTGCGGAAGATGATGATAGTAACTTTAAACTGATAAAGGCTATTATCGGCAAGAAATGCGAGATACTATGGGCAAAGAATGGTGAGGATATTGTAAATTTGTTCGAAGAGAATCGCGACAAGGCGGAAGCTATTCTGATGGATATAAAAATGCCTATTATGAACGGGCTGGATGCTACGGTGATTATTCGCAAGAAGGATAAAGAACTTCCCATCATCATGCAGACCGCTTACGCCTTTACTGCCGACCGCGAAAAAGCCTTGGAGTGCGGAGCCTCGGAAGTGTTGGTAAAACCCATCACTCTGTCTGCTTTGCGTACATGTCTGAGCCGTTATTTACCCAAATTGGTTTGGTAAGGCTTTACTGATAATAAAAAGGGAACCGGATGACTAAGTAATGAATATATCATCCGGTTTCCTTCTTTTTATTCTTGTGCATTGTCTTTTCTCTCTTCCATCTTCTTTTTTACAAATTCGATTTTGAGATTGGCTTCTTCCATATTCTTCTTTATTTCCGTCATGGATGACAGCAGTTGTGCCAGTTCGTAGATGCTGGCAAGGGCCTGGCGGTCGGCGGCAGTCATGGTGATGGAATAGGGGCGTTCCCCTTGATAGTTGACTTTGATATTCTTGTCCTTGTTCAGATAAAGGAACCCCATGACGTTTCCGTCTTCTCCCAGTTTGAAGTCTGCCTTTTCAATCTTTTCACCGAGGTCAGTGGTTTCGTAGCTGTCTTTGGCGGCGGGTGTTTCGGCAAAGCTACCATCGGGAGCAGTGACTTTGACGGCCACATGGTGGATATTATGGGCTCCGCAATAAATGGAAGTCATGCTCATGACTCCGTTTTCGTCTACCTGGAAGCGAAGGAAAGAGCGATGCAGATTTTTTTCTATCACTTGGGAAGGATGAAGGTAATTGCCGATATTCTGGTATTCGGCATCTTTTTCAAAAGTGTATTTCCCTTTGATTGCATCGAAATCCTTTTGCTTGGCTTGAAGCATACTGTCCAGATAGACCAGACTCTTTTCCTGCTCTTTCAGTTCCACTTCCTGCATCAGGCCGATGCCTGCACGGCGAGTTTCAAACGCTTTGGGATAGAGCATCTTGATGCTGTCAATCAGAATCTTCGCTTCATTGTAGTTGCCGAGTTCAAACGCTTCGCGGGCAGCTTGTAGTTTTTCACCGGCCTTCTTCTCCACATCTTCGCAAGAGAAGAGTGTACAGCATAGGCATGCAAGGAGTATTACTTTTTTCATATTTGTTGTTCTTGGAGTTAGAGTCCACAAAAATAGAAATAATATCTTTATCTTTGCAGCATTTTAATGTGCAAATGTGCTAATAGACCATTAACACATTTGCGTATTCATTACATTAGCGCATTATTTATGATAGATTTGACGGCAGAAGAACTGAAGCAATATTTTAGTGATGATATATTCAAGCGGATATCCGAAACGGCTGATGAATTGGGATTGGAATGTTACGTAGTCGGTGGATATGTACGTGATATTTTCCTGCAACGTCCTTCCAAGGATATTGATGTGGTGGTGGTAGGCAGTGGCATTGCCATGGCCGAGGCGCTGGGTAAGCGTCTGGGGCGTGGGGCGCATGTTTCCGTCTTCAAGAATTTCGGTACGGCACAATTGAAGTACTATGGTACGGAAGTTGAGTTTGTGGGTGCAAGAAAAGAATCGTATACACACGATTCCCGCAAGCCTATTGTAGAGGACGGTACATTGGAGGATGACCAGAACCGCCGTGATTTTACCATCAATGCACTGGCTGTTTGCCTGAACCGGGTGCGTTATGGCGAGTTGGTCGACCCCTTTGGCGGTATTGGAGACTTGAAGGAAAAGACCATCCGGACTCCCCTCGACCCTGATATAACTTTCAGTGATGACCCTTTGCGCATGATGCGCTGTGTCCGTTTTGCCACCCAGCTGGGATTCTATATTGACGATGAGACATTCGATTCTCTGGAGCGTAATCGCGAACGCATCTCCATCATCTCCAAAGAACGCATTGCAGACGAACTGAACAAAATCATCTTGTCACCTATTCCGTCTAAGGGATTCATTGAGCTGGACCGCTGTGGTCTGCTGGAACTGATATTCCCGGAACTTGTCAGGCTGCAAGGCGTGGAGACGCGCAATGGACGCGCCCATAAGGACAATTTCTACCATACGCTCGAAGTACTCGACAACATCAGCAAGAAGACCGACAACCTTTGGCTACGCTGGGCAGCTCTTCTGCATGATATAGCCAAGCCTGCCACCAAGCGTTGGGAACCCCGTGCGGGCTGGACGTTCCATAACCATAATTTCATTGGCGAGAAGATGATACCCGATATTTTCCGCAAGATGAAGCTCCCTATGAATGAGAAGATGAAATATGTGCAGAAAATGGTGAGCCTGCACATGCGTCCCATTGTGATAGCGGATGATGTAGTGACCGACTCGGCAGTGCGTCGTCTCTTGTTTGAGGCAGGTGATGATATAGACGACCTGATGACACTGTGCGAAGCCGACATTACTTCCAAGAATATGGAGCGTAAGAAACGCTTCCTTAATAATTTTCAGTTGGTACGCCAGAAGCTGAAGGATTTGGAGGAACGCGACCGTATCCGTAATTTCCAGCCTCCGGTCAGTGGTGAAGAAATCATGAAGACTTTCGGCCTTTCTCCTTGCCAGCAGGTAGGTGCCTTGAAGAGTGCCATTAAGGATGCCATTTTGGACGGCATCATTCCCAATGAATACGAAGCCGCCCGTGCATTTATGTTGCAACGGGCGGAGAAGATGGGGCTTAAGGAGTTATGAGTTATAAGTTGCATGTTATGTACCATGCGTTATAACTCATAACTCTTCTTTTTCTACTTGGAACTTGCGGCTTACTTTCATCAGGTTGATGGTGTAGGTCACTACGTTCTGGGCTTCTTGTATCATAGTCAGGTATACCATGCTGACTTTGATGCTGCCGCTCTGGCTTTGGATGCGTTGCAGCTCTTCGCGTTTCAGGTGAGACAACTGTCCGTTGAGGTCGTTGGCTTTGCGAATCTCTGTTTCCAGTTCATCATAATTGTTCGTTTCCAGCTTGTGGCGGCATACTTGTAACAGATAGCAGATGTCTTCGGCTACGTCTGTAAATTCTCCTTTCTGAATGGCATCCAGCGGATTGAAGTTATTGTCTATGTGCTCTAAGCAAGGTTCGCAAAGACGGCCTACGCTGTACACCAGTTCGCTGGCAAAGTCGTTGCCTTGATAGTAATAGAGTCCTTTTTCCAGTACGGTATTGTTGTCGAGACGGCACATGGCAAGTGTTCCGGTACGCTTCATCTGCTTGATGAGTTGTTTTTCGAATTTTACTGAGCCCATGGCACGACGCAGTCCGCGTAGATTCTCGTGTAGGAAGGAAGTGACGGTACGTTCAAAATTCTCTTCTGTGAATTCCATAATCTTCACCAGTTCTTCACGGGTATGCTTGCGGAGCAATTCGATGACTTCATTGTTGTCCGTACTCTTCATCAACTGTTTCAGGGTCTCGTTGCCTTTTTCTTTCTCCTTGCGCTTTTTGTACATCACTTGGCTACGAATCAGCATGAAGACTGCCAGACCAATCAGTGCCAGGATGGCAACCGTACCGCCGAAATGGATAATCAGTGCTACGAAGAAACAGATGGTGAACGCTGCTCCGGCAGTGATGAACCAACCGCCGATAACGCTGAGCACACCCGTAATGCGGAATACCGCCGAATCACGTCCCCAGGCACGGTCGGCAAGCGATGTACCCATGGCTACCATAAAGGTGACGTAAGTGGTGGAAAGGGGAAGTTTCAAGGAAGTTCCCAAGGCGATGAGCAGACCAGCCAATACGAGATTGACGGAGGCGCGAACCAAGTCAAAAGCGGCGCCGTCGGCTATGATGGCTTCATCCTTCTGGAAGCGTGTGTTCATCCACCGCTTGCTGCTTTCGGGCATCGTTTTGGATATTCCGTTAGCCAGAGTCATGCTGAAGCGTACCAGCGTACGGGCTATCGGGGTACTTCCGAAGTTCTCTTCACCGTCATCCTGGCGGGCAAGGTCCACGGAAGTCTTGATAACGTTGTGGGCTTTCTTGGATGTGCAGAGTGCATAAACCATAATGGCGCCTGCACCGATAAGGAAATACCACGGGGTTTTGGCTGCACCGAGGAGTGAGGACATCAGGAATCCGTCGGGGCCGGCGGCCGTACCATTGGCTGTATAGTCAATAAATGAGGAATATCCTGCGAGGGGGACACCGATAAAGTTCACCAAGTCATTGCCGGCAAAGGCAAGAGCGAGGGCGAAAGTACCCATCAGAACCACTACTTTGAAGACATTTATCTTGCACCAATGCAGTATCTGCATCAGTATGGTGAAGAATACAAAGAAACCGGTTATCAGCAATGCGGTATTGTCGTGTATCCATTGCTTGTTTTCAGGGGTCATGAATGAGCTGTCTTTCAGCCCCTTTATCAGCATGAAGTAGATGATGCTGGTGGCAGCTATACCACCGAACAGCGCGATGCTGTATTTCATGTTCTTCTTGTAGTTGAAGGTGAACACGATACGTGCCAGCCACTGTACCAGCATACCGAAGAAGAAGGCAATGGCTACGGATACAAAAATGGCCATGATGACAGAGAGTGCCTTGTCTGTATTGATGAGGTCGCCCAGTCCCAATGTATCGCTGTTATAGACCTTGATGAGCGCCAGTGCGAACGTACCTCCCAACAGTTCGAACACCATGGATACAGTGGTGGAGGTAGGCATTCCCATAGTGTTGAAGACATCTAATAGCACGACGTCCGTCAACATGACGGCAAGCAGAATGCACATGATTTCGGCAAAGTAGAAGTGCTCCGGTTGATAGATGCCGTGTCGTGCAATGTCCATCATGCCATTGCTGAGTGCCGCACCGATGAAGACGCCAATGCCTGCAATGAACAGTATGGTTTTGAAAGATGCTGCCTTTGCTCCGACAGCCGACTGAAGAAAATTGACCGCATCATTACTGACACCTACCACGAGGTCGAAAATCGCGAGTACGAACAGAAAGATGACGATACCCAGATAAATTGTTTCCATAGACATGTATTTTATTTCCGGCTGCAAAGGAAAGAGTTTGGTGTTGCAGGGAAATGTCATACATGTTACAGAAATGTTACAAAGCGATTGACGATTGATAATTGACGATTGATAATTATCGTTAATCCTTAATCCCTTGTTTCAAGTATTCGTAAAAGCTATATTGCGACCGTACCTTCTCCTTTTGCGGTCGCGACGACTTCCAGCGGTTTCGCAACCGGTCGTCCACAAAGCAGGCTTTCCGTTTGTCCGACAGTTGTATGGATAGCATATCGATGAGCTCTTGCTTCAAGTCCGGGTCCAGAATGGGGGTGACAGCTTCGATACGGCGGTACAAGTTACGCCGCATCCAGTCCGGCGAGCCGAGGAAGAGCTTGGGTGCGCCGCCGTTGCCGAAGTACCACACACGGGCATGTTCCAGAAAGGTATCCACGATGCGTGTTACGCGGATGTTGCGGCTGTACTCCTGCCCGGGGATGAGGCAGCAGATGCCGCGGACAATGAGGTCTATCTCTACACCGGCTTGCGAGGCTTCGTAGAGGCGGTCTATCATGGCGGGGTCTTGCAGGGCATTCATTTTTAGGATAATCCGTCCTTGCTTGCCTTGCCGGGCCAGTTCTATTTCGTGATTGATGAGGCGGTTCAGTTCAGGAATCAGGTTGAAGCGGGCCACAAGCAGGCGGTGGAACACTGGATTTTCCTTTCCCTGCAGAGTACGGAACAAGTTGTGCAGGTCGTTTACAATCACCGGGTTGCAGGTGAATAGTCCGCTGTCCGCATAGAGGGTGGCGGTCTTTTCGTTGAAGTTGCCGGTACTGATGTAGGCGTAGCTTGTCAGTTTGCGCCCTTCCTTGTCGCGGCGTAGCACGAGGGCTACTTTGGCATGTACCTTTAGTCCTGGTATGCTGAAAATGATGTTGATGCCGGCGGCTTTCATCATCTCGGCGGTGGCGAGGTTGTTTTCTTCGTCGAAGCGGGCTTTCAGTTCCACAAAGACGGTGACTCTCTTTCCGTTCTGTGCAGCGGCTATCAAGGTGTTGATGACGGTGGAGTTCTCTGCCACGCGATACTGAGTCACCATGATTTCGCGCACGGTGGGTTCATGGACGGCTTCATATAGGAAATGGATGAAGTGGTCGAAGGAGTGGTAGGGATAATGCAGCAGCAGGTCCTTCTTCTCCACATAGCGGAAGATGGATTCGCGTTCGTCCAGGCAGGTCAGCTTCATGGGCTGGGGTTTCTTGATGGGACGTACGCTTTGGTTGGGATTGGGCAGATGCCGCAAATCCTCCATGTTGAGGTGCTTGTCTCCCGGCACCAGCTCCCGGCGGTCTATGCGGTAGGCATCTACCAGAAAGTCGAGGAAGTCCTGGGGCATGGCGCGGTCGTATACAAAACGGCACACGGCGCCTATCTTGCGTTTCTTTACCTTCTTCTTCACCTGCTCGATGATTTCGGAGGTATTGGCGGCATCGTCTATCAGAATATCCGCATCGCGTGAAATCTTGATGCAATAACTGCTGTCCACTTCATAACCGGGGAAGATGGTATCCAGATTGGCCTTGATGATGTCTTCAATGAACATCAGATAATAGTCTTTCCCCACCTTGGGCAGCTGGATGAAGCGCGGCACTTTGCTGTACGGCAGTTTCATCACGAAATACTGGATGCGGTTTGGAGAACTGGCGGGAGCTCCTTTCAGATGAAGCCGTACGGCTAGATAGAGACGGTTGTCGCGCAGGAATGAAATCACCTTGTCCTTGCTTACGGGTACCGGGGCCAGATAGGGGAATATCTCTTCGCGGAAGAAGTTGCGCACAAAATCGCGGTGAAACGGTTCTACGTTGCGGCTTTGATAGAATATGATGTGATGTTTCCGCAGGGCGGGCAGTATCTTCTGTTCGTAGATGCGGATACGTTCCTCCAGTTGGCGATTGACTTCTTGGTTGATTTCATCTACCAGTTCGGCGGCAGACTGCATAGTCTCTTCATCGCTTTGCGAGGCTCCGGTGGCTATGGCCTTATGGTCGGCTACGCGTATCTTGTAGAATTCTTCCAGATTGGAAGAGTATATAGAAATAAAGTTGATGCGTTCGTATAGCGGCAATGTCTCGTCTTCCGCTTCCAGCAGTACGCGGTAGTTGAAGGAAAGCCAGCTGATGTCACGTTTGAAATATCTGTTGTCCATGGTGTTAAGGTGTTAATGTGGCATATTAGCACATTACCACATTGTATTCTTCCCAAATATAATTACCTTTGTCTTAATAAACAAAGGAAAGATGACAAAAGTTGGTTTATTATCGGATACGCATGGCTACTGGGATGAAAAGTACCTGCAATATTTTGAGGGCTGTGACGAAATATGGCATGCCGGTGACATCGGTTCGCTGGAAGTGGCACAGAAGCTGGCGGCTTTCCGTCCCTTCCGTGCCGTGTATGGCAATATTGACGGGCAGGAGATACGGCAGCTCTATCCGCAGATTCTCCGTTTCACGGTGGATGGGGCGGAGGTGCTGATGAAGCATATCGGCGGTTATCCCGGCAACTACGACCCTTCCATCAAGGGCAGCATTCTGGTGCGTCCCCCAAAGCTGTTCATCAGCGGGCACTCGCATATACTGAAGGTGAAGTATGACAAGACGTTGGATGTACTCCACATCAATCCGGGCGCTGCGGGCATTCAAGGTTTCCATAAGGTGCGTACGATGGTACGCTTTGCGGTTGATGGGGGAACGTTTAAAGATTTGGAGGTGATAGAACTTGCTGACCGATGATGTAGTTTGTTTATTTTCAATGGATTGTATTTACCGATTGCTTGCGCTATAGTGTAAAAGCCGTTACATGCTAATGTAAAGGTTGTTACGCTATTGGGTAAAGGCCGTTACACTATTTGGTAAAGGTCGTTACACGCTGAGGTAAAGACCGTTTCATCAAGGGGTGACGGCCGTTACGCACTGAAGTAAGCAAAACAATGTACCGGAGTAAGCAAAGCAATGAAGTAAAAAGATGAAACCAAGCCTTCACTTAATCGAATTTTTCCATTATCTTTGTACCCGAATAGCAAGTAGAGCCGTGGGGCATCGTCCTCCTTCTTATTTTATTCTCCATTTTGAAGTATCACCGAAAAAGAACTGAAATATGAAAGGAATTATTCTTGCAGGTGGCAGTGCCACTCGTCTCTATCCGTTGTCCAAGGCTATCTCCAAGCAGATAATGCCCGTCTACGACAAGCCGATGATATACTACCCGCTCTCTACACTGATGTTGGCGGGAATTCGCGAAGTGCTTATTATCTCTACTCCACGTGACTTACCCATGTTCCGCGAGCTGCTGGGAACCGGTGAAGAACTCGGTATGTCCTTTTCCTATAAGATACAAGAGAATCCCAACGGACTGGCACAAGCCTTTGTGCTGGGTGCAGAGTTCTTGGACGGCGGACCGGGCTGCCTTATTCTGGGCGACAACATGTTCTACGGTCAAGGCTTCTCCGCCATGCTGAAGCGTGCCGCTTCCATAGACAAGGGTGCCTGCATCTTTGGTTATTACGTCAAGGACCCCCGTGCCTACGGTGTAGTGGAGTTTGATGCCAACGGCAAAGCCGTCTCGCTGGAAGAAAAGCCTGCCAACCCTAAAAGCAACTATGCCGTCCCCGGACTGTACTTCTACGACTCCACCGTGACAGAGAAAGCTGCCTCCTTGAAGCCCTCTGCCCGCGGCGAATACGAAATTACCGACCTCAACCGTCTCTATCTGGACGAGGGCACGCTGAAAGTGGAGCTCTTCGGCCGGGGCTTTGCCTGGCTCGACACCGGCAATTGCGACAGCCTGCTGGAAGCCAGCAATTTTGTCGCCACCATCCAGAACCGTCAAGGCTTCCGCGTGAGCTGTATCGAAGAGATTGCCTGGCGCAAGGGCTGGATAGATGTAGACCGCCTGTATCGCTTGGGTGAACAGCTTGGCAAGACCGAATATGGCAAATACCTGATGGAACTGGCTGAATCGAAGCGATGAACTCTTTGTTCCCCAAAAAGAGAAGGAGAATAGTTCTCCTATAAAGGCCCGCTGACTTTAATTTTTAATTTATAATTTTTAATTCTCATGAAGACTTATCTCGTAACCGGTGCCGCCGGTTTTATCGGCGCCAACTATATTAAATATATCCTGGCAAAACATAATGATATTAAAGTGGTGATACTGGATGCCTTGACCTACGCAGGCAATCTGGGCACCATTGCCAATGACATTGACGATGAACGTTGCTTTTTTGTAAAAGGTGACATCTGCGACCGCGTGCTTGCCGACGAACTGTTTGCCAAGTATAAATTCGATTACGTAGTGAATTTTGCTGCCGAGAGCCACGTAGACCGTAGCATAGAGAATCCCCAGCTTTTCCTGATGACCAACATCCTGGGTACACAAAACCTGCTCGATGCCGCCCGCCGTGCCTGGGTCACGGGTAAGGACGAGTCCGGTTATCCCACTTGGCGCAAAGGCGTTCGTTACCATCAAGTGTCTACCGACGAAGTTTACGGCTCACTTGGTGCCGAAGGCTACTTCACAGAGCAAACCCCGCTCTGCCCGCACAGCCCTTACAGCGCCAGCAAGACGAGTGCCGATATGGTAGTGATGGCCTATCACGACACCTATAAGATGCCCGTCACTATCACCCGCTGTTCCAACAACTACGGTCCTTATCACTTCCCCGAAAAGCTGATTCCGCTTATCATCAAGAATATTCTCGAAGGCAAGAACCTCCCCGTCTATGGCGACGGCAGTAACGTGCGTGACTGGCTCTACGTGGAAGACCACTGCAAAGCTATCGACCTGGTTGTCCGCGAGGGTGTGGAAGGCGAAGTCTACAACGTAGGCGGTCACAACGAAAAGACCAATCTTGAAATCGTGAAGCTGACTATTGCCACCGTCCGCCGCTTGATGGAGGAAGAACCCCGTTACCGTGCAGTGCTGAAGAAACAAGTAAAAGCCGCCGACGGCACGATTGACATCAGCTGGATAAACGAAGACCTTATCACCTTCGTCAAAGACCGCCTAGGTCACGACCAGCGTTATGCCATCGACCCCACAAAGATTACCAATGCCCTGGGCTGGTATCCGGAGACGAAGTTCGAGGTCGGCATCGTCAAGACCATTGAATGGTACCTGAACAACCAGCCGTGGGTGGAAGAAGTGACCAGCGGTGATTATCAGAAGTATTACGAACAGATGTATGGAGGTAGGGGGTAAGGATTAGGGATTAAGGATTAGGGATTAAGGATTAGGGATTAAGGATTAGGGTTGCAGCTAACTGCTAATCCTTAACCCCTGCCCCCTCAATTCAGCGCCACCGCTAACAGTAATCCTAAGAACAGCATATTGCGCGACGTCTCGCCCAGTATGCTGTTCAGCTTTTTACCGCTACCTATCTGTATCATTTTGCGCCACGTCAGTGCGTGCATATAGAGATAGACGCAGGGAGCCCAGATAAATTCCAGCGGAGTCAGCTTGCCCGTGTAGACAAACCAGAAGCAGAGCAGCACGGCGGCGATGCCCAGTGCCAGATACATATTCTCACCGAACTTCTTGCCGTAGCGTACCACCAGCGTACACTTGCCGCTCACGGCATCCTGCTCGCGGTCGCGATAGTTGTTCACCATCAGCAAGACGGCTATGGCGAGGCCAAT
>ERZ780052.273-NODE-273-length-21497-cov-4.150779_pt1 | contig 21497 bp, 14 predicted proteins | sample MGYA00511845_ERZ780052 | MGnify/ENA primary metagenome ERZ780052 (study PRJEB29588, sample SAMEA1970897) | human gut metagenome | biome: human gut; feature: human-associated habitat; material: faeces | place: Denmark | collected 2008/2010 ...
TGCCGGTAGATGCCAGCACCCTCGTAAAACCAGCCCTCCTCGAGCGTGGCATCCGCACGGACGCAGATAAGATTCTCTTCTCCGTAATTCAGGTATTCCGTAATGTCGTATACCTGCGTGGCATAGCCGCTGGGTTCGTGTCCCAGGTAGAAACCGTTTATCCAGATACGGGCATCACGGAAGATACCGTCGAACTGAAGATAAAGATGCTTGCCGAGGTCCTCTTGCGGAACAGTGATACTTTTCCGATACCATCCCACAGAGTTTTCGGGGAATTTATAGCCGACGGCTTTATAGCCATGACTGTGGCTCGCCTCTTTGGCATAAGGCAAATCAACCACCCAGTCATGCGGAAGGTTGACCGTCTTCCAGTCCACGCCCCACTTCTCCGGATTGAACTTGGGGGAGTAAGGACCCTCGTTATGGATAGAGGCTGCCTTGGTCAGATAGTTGAAGTACTCCGTTCCGCAGCCGAAGTCTTTCTCCGGTGAGGAAGCATTGCCAAAAGCAAACTGCCAGCCGTCGTCCAGCAAAATACGTTCGCGGACGGATTGGGCAGAAAGAGAAAAGGTAATTCCAAGAAGGAACAGAAATGCGAATAAGTGTTTCATATCGGTTAATCATAAAATGTGTTTACAAAGATAGAGCGAAAAAGATTCGTGCGGTGATACTTTTGTATCATTTTCCGGTACTTCATGTTTCCGAGGGGAAAAAACACGCCGGGCAAACAAGGGTGATAGGAGAAAAGTTTTTAAATTTGAAGCGTGCTTCCGGGAAAATGGCCGGATGGCACAACTAATGAAGAATGTATCAAACTAAATACAAGAAATAATATGCAAGACAAAAGATTCGGATATTTCGATGACGACAACCGCGAATACGTCATTACCGACCCCAAGACACCTTGGCCATGGATTAACTACCTGGGCAATGAAGATTTCTTCTCACTCATCTCCAATACTGCCGGAGGCTATTCCTTCTACAAGGACGCCAAGTTCCGCCGCATCACCCGCTACCGCTACAACAACGTGCCGATGGACAACGGGGGACGCTACTTCTACATCAATGAAGGCGGCAACGTATGGTCTCCCACCTGGAAGCCCTGCAAGACTGCACTCGACAGTTACGAGTGTCGCCACGGCATGAGCTACACCCGCATCACCGGATCCAAAGACGGCATCGAAGCCAGCCTGCTCTTCTTCGTCCCACTGAAGACCTGGGGAGAGGTGCAGAAGCTGACCTTGCGGAATACTTCTGCCAAAGTGAGAAAACTCAAACTATTCTCCTTTGCCGAATGGTGCTTGTGGAATGCCGCTACGGACATGGAGAACTTCCAGCGTAACTTCTCCACGGGAGAGGTGGAAGTGGACGGGTCTGTCATCTACCACAAGACGGAATACAAGGAACGCCGCAATCACTACGCCTTCTACAGTGTCAATACACCCGTAGACGGTTTCGATACCGACCGCGAAACATTCGTGGGACTCTACAACGAGTTTGCCGACCCGGAACGGGTAGTAGAAGGCAGACCGGGCAACAGCATTGCCCACGGTTGGAGTCCCATCGCCTCGCACTATCTGGAAGTAGAACTGCAACCCGGCGAAAGCCGCGACTTCATCTTCCTGCTGGGCTATGTGGAAAACAAGCAGGAGGCAAAGTTCGAGGAACGTGAAGAATCTCTGCATGAAGCGTTCAAGCAGAGTGTACCCTCTTCACCTATTATAAATAAGGTAAAGGCTAAGGCGATGATTTCGGCCTTCGACACTACCGCCAAAGTAGATGCTGCCTTTGCCGAACTGGAAGCCTACTGGGACCGCCTGCTGGACATCTACGTCGTGAAGACCGACGAAGAAAAACTGGATCGCATGGTGAACATCTGGAACCAGTATCAGTGCATGATTACCTTCAACATGTCCCGTTCCGCCTCTTTCTTCGAGAGCGGCATCGGTCGTGGAATGGGTTTCCGCGACTCCAACCAGGACCTCGTGGGCTTCGTGCATCAGATACCGGAACGAGCCCGCGAACGAATCATCGACATAGCTTCTACCCAATTCCCCGACGGAGGATGCTACCACCAATACCAACCGCTGACCAAACGCGGCAACAACGACATCGGCGGCGGCTTCAACGATGACCCCATGTGGCTTATCTTCGGTACGGTGGCATACATCAAGGAATCGGGAGACTTCAGTATCCTGGATGAGCCCGTCCCCTTCGACAACAAAGAAGGTTCGGAAGTGTCTCTGTTCGAGCACCTGCGCGTCTCCTTCAACCACGTCATCGAGAACCTCGGCCCCCACATGTTGCCCCTCATCGGCCGTGCCGACTGGAACGACTGCCTGAACCTGAACTGCTTCTCCTGGGATCCGAATGAATCCTTCCAGACCACGGAAAACCAGACGGAAGGCAGCCAGGCAGAATCGCTGATGATTGCCGGCTTGTTCGTGGTATGCGGACGCGACTACGTGGAGCTGTGCCGCCGCCTGGGTAAAGACGACGAAGCAAACAGAGCGCAAACCTACATAGACAATATGGTGGAAGCCGTAAAAAAACACGGCTGGGACGGAGACTGGTATCTGCGCGCCTACGATTACTTCGGCCACAAGGTAGGCTCCAAAGAGAACGAAGAAGGACAAATCTTCATCGAATCGCAAGGCTGGTGCACCATGGCAGGCATCGGACTGGAAGAAGGCATGGTAAAAAAAGCGCTGGACTCCGTAAAGGAACGCCTGGACTGCGAGCACGGTATTGTACTCAACAATCCACCCTTCACCCGCTATGTTGTGGAGTATGGAGAAATCTCCACCTATCCCGCCGGCTACAAGGAGAACGCAGGTATCTTCTGCCACAACAACCCGTGGGTCATCATCGGAGAAACCGTACTGGGACGGGGTGACCGTTCCTGGGAGTATTTCCGCAAGATATGCCCGTCGTACACCGAAGAGCACAGTGCCCTGCATAAAGTAGAACCTTACGTATGCTGCCAGATGGTGGCCGGCAAGGACGCCGCCCGCCCTGGTGAAGGCAAGAACAGCTGGCTGACTGGAACGGCTGCCTGGATGTGGTATGCCATCACGCAATTCATACTCGGCATCAAGCCTTCGTATGAAGGTCTGGAAATCAATCCTTGTATCCCGGCAGGCTGGAAAGGCTTCAACGTGAAGCGTAGGTTCCGCGGGGCAGAATATCATATTACCGTGAAGAATCCCGATGGTGTGTGCAAAGGCATCAAGTCCGTCACAGTAGACGGCCAGCCGATAGAAGGCAATGTGGTGAACCATCTGCCGGGCACGCATACAGTAGAAGTAATAATGGGATAACCCACAAAATACAATATCATGATAAACCCTATTTATTCTCCAGCGCCCGAACGCTATGACAACGGCATGAAATTCCGCCGTTGCGGGCAAAGCGGCATCCTGCTGCCGGAAATATCACTCGGATTGTGGCACAACTTCGGCGACATGAACACATTTGCCAATTCCCAGGCCATGGCGCACTATGCCTTCGACCGTGGAATCACGCATTTCGACCTCGCCAACAATTACGGTCCTTCCTACGGTTCCGCCGAAGAGACTTTCGGAATGATTATGAAGAAATCCTTCATGCCCTATCGGGACGAACTGTTCATCTCCACCAAGGCCGGACACGACATGTGGCCCGGCCCCCTACGGGGAGTGGGGCTCACGCAAGTACCTGATGAGCAGCCTCAACCAAAGTCTGAAACGGATGAACCTGGAGTATGTGGACATCTTCTACTCCCACCGCTACGACCCGGATACTCCGCTTGAAGAGACCCTGCAAGCACTGGTTGATATCGTACGGCAAGGCAAAGCACTCTATGTAGGAATCTCCAAATATCCCAAAGAGGCGACCGAGTTTGCCTACAAATACCTGGAAGAACGGGATGTACACTGCCTGCTCTATCAAGGCAGATACAATCTCTTCAACCGCGAACCGGAAGAAGAAGGTATCCTGCAGCAAGCCAAAGGGAACGGAACCGGCTTCATCGCCTTCTCCCCGCTGGCGCAGGGCCTGCTGACCAACCGCTACCTGAATGGTATTCCCGAAGATTCGCGCATGGCAAAGGGGGCTTTCCTGAAGAAAGAAGCACTGACCGACGAGACGCTGCAAAAAATCAAGGCACTCAACGAAGTTGCTGCCTCACGCGGGCAAACCCTTGCCGAGATGTCACTTGCCTGGCTGTTGAAGGACGACCTGGTGACAAGCGTCATCATCGGAGCGAGCTCCGTTGCCCAACTGGCAGATAACTTGAAAGCGACTGAAAATACAGACTTCTCTGCCGAGGAACTGGAGAAGATAAAGAAAATCATTCAAAAATAAATCAACATGAAAAGCCTCCTTATTCAAACCTTTTGTTTATTATTCCTTTGCTTGGGCACGGTCCGTGCACAGCAATACCAACTTGCATCACCCAACGGAAAACTATCCGTTACGGTAGATGCCGGAGAAGCCCTCACCTGGCAGATAGCACACGACGGAACCACGGTGCTGCAACCCTCTGCCATCGCCCTGCAAGGCAGAGATGAAAAATCAGCCAAGAAAGCAATAACTTTCGGTAAAAATGTAAAAGTAATCCGTGCAGAACGCAAGTCCGTGGAGTCCTCCTTCCCCACTCCCCTCTATAAAAAAGCAAGTGTGAAGGATGTCTACAACCAGCTGACACTGAAATGCCGCGGAGGCTACAGCGTACAGTTCCGCGCATACGATGACGGCGCTGCCTACCGCTTCATTTCCGAACAGAACAAGCCGTTTATCGTCCTCAACGAAACTGCGGACTTCAATTTCGACAAGGATTACCAGGCATTTGTACCTTACATAAACGACAACCGCAACGGTGAGCGCTATTGCTTCTCTTTCGAGTCTTACTACGACGAAGCCCCGTTGTCCAAAATGCACACCGACTCACTCTCCATCACCCCACTGATGGTTTGCCTGGACGGAGGAAAGAAAGCCGTTATCATGGAAGCCGGATTGGAAAACTATCCCGGCATGTTCCTCACTGTAAATCCCCAGACACGTCAAGGAGTGCAGGCAGCATTTGCTCCCTATCCGCTGGAAGAAATAATCGGCGGACACAACCGGCTGAACCTGATACCGACCAAGCGTGCAGACTACATCGCCCGTTGTGCCAAGCAGGAACTCCCCTGGCGTGTGGTACTCGTCACCGAAAAGGACACGCAGCTTGCCGACAATGACATGGCACAGCGTCTTGCCCCCGCCTGCCGCATCAAAGACATTTCCTGGATTAAACCCGGCAAAGTGGCTTGGGACTGGTGGAACACCTGCAACTTGACTGGCGTAGACTTCAAAGCCGGCATGAACACCCCGACTTATAAGGCATTCATCGACTTTGCCGCCGACAACAACCTGGAATATATCATCATCGATGACGGCTGGAGCGGAAACGAATCCTTATTGAAAGACCTGAATCCGGATATCGATTTAAAGGAACTGGTAGCCTACGGAAACCAGAAGGGTGTCGGCATCATTCTTTGGGCAAGCTGGCGAAACTCTGCCAAAGATACAGAAACCGCATTCAGCCACTATGCACAGATGGGTATCAAAGGCTTCAAGATAGACTTCTTCGACCGTGACGACCAGCCACTGGTACAGTCTGTAGAACGTATTGTAGCCTGCGCCGCCGAGCACCGCCTGGTATTAGACCTGCATGGACTCAAGCCATACGGTATACAGCGCACCTATCCCAACGTCCTGAACTTTGAAGGTGTAAAGGGACTGGAGAACGCCAAATGGGAACCGATAGTGAACGGAGCCCCCCTCCATAACTTCCCGCGCTATGACGTGACTGCTCCCTACCTGCGTATGCTTATAGGCCCGATGGACTACACACCGGGAGCCACAATGAACGCAACCCGCGAAACCTTCCGTGCCGTCAACGACCATCCGATGAGCCAGGGTACGCGCGTCCACCAGATGGCGATGTACACCCTCTTCGAAGCCCCGCTGCAAATGCTTGCCGACAGCCCCAGCAAATATATGAAGGAGCAGGAATGCAGGGACTTCATTGCCAAAGTGCCTACCGTTTTCGACGAGACCGTGGCACTGGACGGTGAAGTAGGTGAATACCTTACACTGGCACGCCGCAAGGGAGACGTCTGGTACATCGCCTCCATGACCGACTGGACACCACGCGACTGTACCATCGACCTTTCCTTCCTCGGAGAAGGAAGTTACGAAGCCGAAATCTTTTCCGACGGCATCAATGCCGACCGGGAAGCAACCGACTACAAGAAAGAAGTACGCACCGTGACCTCGGGAGACAAGCTGAACATACACATGGCACCCGGAGGAGGATGGACAGCACGGATATGGAAAAGATGATAGGGTGATAAAGTAATGACATGATAAGTGCAATAGGGTGACAGTTACGTTAAAAGTGCTGTCACCCTATTCCTTTATCACTTTTAACATACCTCTACGTGAACCTTTTATATCCTATCTTGTTTTTTCTCACAAAAGCCTAAGGTACCATAGGGCAGGAATTTATATTAAACCTAAACAATTATAAAAGTATGAAGAAATTTATTCCCCTATTATTAGCGGTCTTTGCAGTGACGCTTGCATCTTGCGAAAAAGACCCTGACATGGATAAGCTGGACAATAATTATCTGGTTTATACCAACTATGACAAGAAGGCGGATTTCAAAACCTTCGAAACTTATTACTTGCCGGACAGCATTCTGGTCATCGGTGATAAGGAAAACGCCGAATACTGGAAAGATGAGAATGCCCAGGAAATTCTCAGCGCTTATGTTGCTAACATGAACAGCCGCGGCTACATCCGTGTGGATGACCGGGAAGAAGCCGACCTTGGCTTGCAGGTAAGCTATGTCAGAAGTACCTATTACTTCACCGACTACGGACGTCCCGAATGGTGGTGGAACTATCCAGGCTACTGGGATGCTCCTTACTGGGGCAACTGGGGCGGATGGTATTATCCCTATGCCGTGAACTATTCCTACAGCACCGGTTCCTTTATCAGCGAATTGTTGAATCTGGAGGCGCCGCAAGGCCAGAGCGAGAAACTTCCTGTTCTGTGGACCAGCTATATGAGCGGCTTGCTGAGTGGTTCTACTTCTGTCAATACCAAACTTGCCGTGCAAGGTGTGAACCAAGCTTTCACTCAATCAACTTACCTGACTAACAAGTAGTGACAAGCTACGAGCTATAAGTGACAAATGACGGGTTACCCAATATTAAGGTAACAAGAATAATACGGCAGCATCCTTTCCGGACTGGGAAGTTGCCATTGAACCAAAAAACAAGAACAAAGTATGAAAACAATAAAATATCTTTCCTTGAGAGTATTTGCGGTTGCCGCTCTTGCTCTCGTCTTCGCCCTACCGACGAAGGCACAGATGACCGATAACGGTTATGCCAATATCGACTGGCAATATAACTTTCCCCTCAGCAACAACTTCGCCGACAAATCAAGCGGCTGGGGTATGAATTTTGAAGGCGGTTACTTCCTGACAGACAATTTTGCATTGGGAGCTTTCTTGAACTACCATAGCAACCATGAGTATTTCGGTCGCCAGACACTTCCCGTAGGCGAAGGCGGCAGTCTGAATACCGACCAGCAGCACACTGCATTCCAGTTGCCTTTCGGTCTGGCCTCCCGCTATGTATGGAACCGTGGAGGTGCATTCCAGCCGTATGCCGGTGTAAAACTGGGTGCTGAATATGCACAGTTGAAGTCAACTTTCAACGTATTCGAAGCCAACAAAGATACATGGGGTTTCTATGTATCTCCTGAAATTGGTTTCAATGTGTATCCTTGGGCTTATGGACCGGGCTTGCATTTCGCAGCCTATTACAGCTACGGTACGAACAAAGGTGACCTCTTTACGTACAGCGTAGACGGTTTGAGCAATTTCGGTCTGCGCGTAGGTATTGCGTTCTGATAAGACACACACTTAAAGCTTAACAGATAGAATTTAATTGTTTCAAAATTGAAGAAGAAAAGAGCCTTTCCTGCGTGAGCAAGGGAGGCTCTTTTTAATTCTAGCAGTTATTTTTTTCCTCCCAGCATCGCCTTATATACAGCTTCCTGAATCCTCGTCCTTATATCCAGCCTCATCAACTTGTTATTCCACACATCCGGATAGGTGCGGTTGCTCAAAAAGACATAAACCAAGCCGTTCTCCGGGTCTGTCCAGGCGCAAGTACCCGTGAAACCGGTATGACCATAGACAGAAGCAGGGGCAGACTCTGCGCAGGGACTCTTCTGGGGATTACGCCGGTCGGGCTTATCAAATCCCAGCCCCCGGCGGCTTATCCTTGAGACAGTGGTAGTAAATACCCTGCAGGTCTCCTTGCTCAAATAGCGTTTACCGTCCAGTTCACCCCCATTCAGCAACATCTGATAGACTTTTGCTACTTCTTCGGCAGTGGAGAACAGCCCGGCATTACCGGAAACGCCACCCTGAAAAGCTGCGGATTCATCATGTACAAATCCTTGCAAGGTAGTCTTACGCAAGAAAGGATCTGTTGATGAAGGTACAATATCTTCCTTCTTCAAGAAGCGCAGAGGAAGATACCCCGTACGCTCCAATCCCATCGGAGTATAGAATTCCTTGGCCAAATATTCGTCCATAGACATGCCGGTGCGCGCCTCGACCAACTGCTGCAACAAGATAAAGCCCACACAACTATAACGGTAACGTTTATCTCTAAGCGGAGTATCCACAATCTTCTGCAAGTACTCCTGCTTGAAAGAACGGTTCAGCCAAAGGCTGTCGGACACTTGCATCGTATATTCCGGTGTCTGCACCTTCGACGTCAGTCCCTGACGGAAGCGGAACTTAGGGTTCGCCCAAGTCTGCCGTCCGATGCGTGCGGAATGCCGGGCATCGGGACGTGCCTTGAACAAAGTGCCGGTGTAGCTTTCTTCATCAATCGCTTCCTGATAGAATAGCAAGGTAGAAGGCAGACCGGATTCATGCATCAGCAGTTCGCGTACCGTAATATTCTTCTTGTCCGTATCCTGTAGGAAAGGCAGATAATCCGACACCCGGTCTGTAAGATTGAGGCGTCCGCCATCGTACAACTTCATCACAGCAAGCAGCGTGGCTGTGGTCTTTGTCAGCGAAGCGATGTCGTATACATCCGTCTTCTTTACGGGAAGCGCCTTGCTTCCGGCCTCGTTCCAGACGTGGGTACCGAAAGCTTTATTATACATCTCCCTGCCATCCTTCAGCACCACCACCTGGCAACCGGGGTAAGCCCCTTCACGAATGCCTTCTTCAGCTATCTTGTCTATTTCAGCCAGCAGACGGGAATTCATACCATGCTCTTCGGGTACAAAGCGGGGGGCGCTTTGAGGAGTCAGCGTCACTCCCGCACCGGCAGCAAACCGACTACCGATACTGGCAGACAAGCGTCCCTCTGAACAAGCGCTGCCATAAACAATCCGGGCAACCTGCCGCTGTACCTCCTCGTTGGAGGAGTGTGCCAAAATCACCGCTTCAGCAGCAGCGTCCCCTTGTTTTATCTGCAATACCTGCTTGCCAGGAATAAAGAACAGATAAACCACCGGTACGTCAGGAGCGAACTTTGCAAAGAAATTCTGATAGGGCGTCAAACGGTGTTCGGTGACACAGACCAGAATACGTTTGTACTTGGCCAGCGCATTTCTCAAACGGTTCCCGTCAGCCTCCGGCAGATTCTTGCCCAAACGGAACTCCACAGGACGGGTATACTGCGACAGTTCCTTGAGGAACGGCTGGATTTCCTGCGCTTCTCCCACATTGAGCACGGCAACTTCACCGATGGAAGGGTCCAGCGGAAGTACCTCGTCCCGGTTATCCAGCACAGTGATGGCCGCCAAGTTCAGCCGGCGCATCAAATCACGCGTTTTCGGAGTATTGATGCGGGTCCCCAAACCTGAAAGCTGTACATGGGGTTTCTTTTCCAACCCAAGGGCATATTTATATTTCAGTACTTTACGGCATTTCGCCTCTATCTCTTTCTCTGTCAGCTCCCCTTTTTTCACAGCGGCAAGCACAGCCCCCACTTCTTCCTTAATACGCCGGGGGACAAGCAGCAAATCATTGCCGGCTTTCAGCGCCTGCAAACAGATGCTTTCATTGCCCGATACCCCTTTCATGGCAAGGGCATCTGTAAAGACAAGCCCCTGAAAGCCGAGGTCATTCACCAACAGACCGGAAACTACCTTACGCGAAAGCGAAGACGGGAGCCCCTTTTGCGGCTCTATGGTAGGCACCTCCAAGTGCCCCACCATCATTCCTCCCAATCCGGCACGAATGGCTTTTCTGAAAGGATAAAGCTCTATACTGTCCAGACGGGCACGGGTAAAAGGCAGCACGGGCAACGCCTTATGAGAATCCACATCCGTATCCCCATGTCCCGGAAAGTGCTTGCTGACAGAAAGTACACCACCATCCTCCAACCCTTTGGAGTAGGCAACAACCTTGTTCGCCACATTGAACGGACTTTCACCGAAGGAACGGGTATTGATAACCGGATTCTTGGGATTGATATTCACATCCGCTACGGGAGCAAAATTCACTTGCACCCCCAGTTCACGGCATTGGCGGGCCACCTCGCGCCCATATTCATAAATCAGTGTATCGTTCTGTATGCAGCCCAGCACCATGTTTCGCGGAAAGTTCGGAGTACCGCGAAGGCGCATAGCCAGCCCCCATTCACCGTCAAAGGTAATCATCAGCGGAACTTCTGCCATCCGCTGCGCCTCATTGGTCAACATCACCTGGTTCTGCATCAATCCGCCGGAAAATAACAGACCGCCTACCTTATAGTCCTCCACCACCTTACGCAGCAGTTCCTTGTTGGCCTTGTCCTGCTGGGGGGCAATCGTATAGATGAACAGTTGTCCGATGCGTTCTTTCAGAGTCAGACGCTGCATGACGGAATCCACCCACTGCCTGCACCGCACGTCACTGTTCAAGAGACGTACAAGCGAAGGGTCGTTCGGCGGCACCGGAGTAAACGGCATCGGGCCAAGCTGCGCTTTCAGAAGCGGACAAAGACAACACAATATAGTGATATAGGCAAGCAGGTATATTCTCTTCATTCCTTATAGATAGATTGTTTTTAGGGGATTTGCGGAATCATACTTTTATAAATCAATTCCTGGATATCTCTTCTTATATTCATGTCACCCAGTTTCGTGTTCCATACATTGGGGCACAAGCGGTTGCTGAGGAATACATACACCGTCTTGTTTTCCGGGTCCACCCAAGCACAAGTACCGGTAAATCCGGTATGTCCATATACTGCTTCCGGAGCGGAAGGAGCACAAGGGCTGCGCTTCACAATGGATACATCCGGCTTGTCGAATCCCAGACCGCGACGGCTGATGGCAGATTTCTCCGTCGTAAACAAACGGCAGGTTGCCTCACTCAAGAAACGCTTGCCATTGAATTCACCGCCGTTCAGCAACATTTGATAAACCTTTGCCACCTCTTCGGCCGTAGAGAAAAGTCCTGCATTACCGGACACCCCACCCATGCAGGCAGCAGTCTCGTCATGCACATATCCGCATATATCCTGGCGACGCAGGAAGTCATTGGATGCCGTGGGCATGATTTCCGCTTTAGTGAACTTCGTCAAAGGCAGAAACATAGTACGTTGCAATCCCATCGGGGCATAGAACTCACGGGCAAGGTACAAATCCATCGGCAGCTCCGTCACCTTCTCCACTACCTGCTGCAACAGCACGAAGCCGAGGTCGCTGTAAACATAACGTTTGCCATCCAACTCGCACTTGGCTATCCGCTGAAGGATAGAATTCTTGAAACTCTTGTTCAGCCACATGCCATCTGCCATGTGCAGAGTATAGGCCGGTGTATTCTTGTCGGACACCATCCCTTTCCGGAACTTAAAATCGGAACAATAATAGCTATGCTCGCTTACCTGCGTACGATGCCACTCGTCCACCCAACTCTGGGAGTACGGGCCGTGTACCGAATTCGGGTCTATGATGTCCAGGTAGAAGCGGATATAGGGAGGAAGCCCCGATTCGTGGAACAAAAGTTCGCGGATGGTAATGTTCCGCTTGTTGCCATTGCGCAAGAAGGGCAGATAAGCGGAAACCTTGTCATCCAGTTTTATCTTGCCCTCATCATACAGTTTCATGACGGCAAGCAACGTAGCCGTAGTCTTGGTCAGCGAAGCCAAATCAAAAAGGTCCGAAGAACGGACAGTAGTGGTATCCTTATCAGAGTGGGTTCCGAAGCCTTTGTCATATACCGGCAGTCCGTCTTTCCACACCAGCACGCGGCAACCGGGATAAGCTCCCGCTTCCAGTCCCTTCCGGGCAACGGCATCGATACTTTGCAGCACATACGATTTCATGCCGTAATCTTCCGGAACAGTCTTCCCCGGTTTCATGCCCGGTTCAATCATACAGCCCGTTCCCGCTGGAAACAGTTTACCGATACTCATCGACATTCTGCCACTGGCCGGCTTTTTGGCAAAAAGAACATCAACCACGTATTGCTGCAAATCCGTCTCTGCCGAATGTGCCAGCACCACAGCGCTAGATTTGGCAAGTGCGGGCATCAGAGGTTGCAATGTACGGTAAGAGGTAAAAAAAGTATAGACCAGCGGAGCACGCAGGTTCAAGCCTTCCAGAAAGGCCACATCACGGTCGCTGACATAAGCCGAACCGGTGATGCTGATAACCACGCGACGGAAAGCAGCCAACTGCCCCTGCACTTCCTGCCAGAGAGCCTCATCGGCATTCCAAGGCAAGTGGAAATGGCTGATGCCTGCATTCTTTTTCATAGCTTCCACAAAGGGAGCATCTGCCTCCTTCTCTCCGATGCTGAGCACGGCAATATCACCTTCCACCGGTGCCAGCGGGAGGACATCGAAATAATTGTTCAATACAGTCACTGCCGAACGGCGCAACTTGGCAGCCAACGCCTGCGCTTCCTCCGTATTGATGCGATAGCTCATTCCGCTGACCCGAAGTTGCGGCTGGCGGTTTCTCAAGCCAAGCATATACTTGTACATCAATACCTTGCGGCACTTGGCATCAAGTTCGTCCTTACTCAGTTGTCCCGACTCCACTGCATCTACCAGCTCCTGCACCGCATTCTTCGTATTGAACTGTACCAGCACCATATCATTTCCCGCCAGCAGCGCTTTGGTAGTTACCTGCGGAATGGCAGACACACCCTTCATGTCCAAGGCATCGGTAAACACCAGCCCTTTAAAGCCGAGTTCATCCTTCAACAGCCCGGTCACCACATTCCGCGACAAGGAAGAAGGAGTCACCCCGTCCGGGTCCAGCGCCTGCACTTGCAGATGGCCTACCATGACACCCCCCAATCCGGCACGTACCATTTCCTTGAAGGGATAAAGCTCCACACTGTCCAGGCGTGCACGGTCGTAGTGCAAGGCGGGAAGCGCCTTATGAGAATCCACATCCGTATCGCCATGCCCGGGGAAATGCTTGCAAACGGAAAGTATGCCCCCGCTTTCGAGCCCACGGCTGTATGCCACCACCTTTTCCGCCACCCGCTGCGGGTTCTCGCCAAAGGAGCGTACGTGTATCACCGGGTTCAGCGGATTCGTATTGACATCCGCATCGGGTGCAAAATTGACGTGTACCCCCAATTCGCGGAACTGGCGGGCCACCTCACGTCCATATTCTTCAATCAGGCCATTGTCCTCGATACATCCCAAGGCGGCATTACGGGGATAGTCCGGAGCGCCTTTCAGCCTCATTGACAGTCCCCACTCTCCATCGAAAGTAACCATAACGGGAATCTTGGCATCCTTCCGGGCCATATTGGTCAAGATAGCCTGCTCTTCCGGAGTACCTTCGGAAAACAGCAAGCCACCGACCTTGTATTTCTTTACCAGCTCGCGCATCTGCTTTTTCGTGGCCTTGTCTGCTCTGGCCGGAATGGTGGCAACGATGAGCTGCCCCACTTTTTCGTGTACATTCAGACCTGACAACACGGAGTCCACCCATTGCCGGCACCGGTTGTCTGCAGCCGAAGGAAGAAACGGGCCTCCCGTCTGGGCGTGAAGTGAAGATAATCCCAATATAAACAATCCTGCAACCCATAAAAGGAGGGTGAGTCTTTTCATCATGCTATTTTTCAGTTAAAGTAAGTACCATTTCTCCTACGTAGATGCCACTCTTTCCGGTGTGCAGCACGGGAACGCTCTTGCCGTCCGCATTCAGATAAACGGCAGGCTTTTCCATAAAAGTATGCGAATGTCCTCCCAAAATGACATCAATGCCACGCGTCTTGCCTACCAGGTTCTCGTCGGAAGCGCCTTCGGGATTTGCACTGCGGATACCCAAATGAGACATGCAAATCACAACCTCGCAATTCTCCTTCTCCCTGAGAAGGTCTGTCATTTCCTGGGCCACCTTTATCGGGTCGTTGTAGACAATGCCTACGCATTTATCCGCCTGCACCAGCCCTTCCATCTTGGGGGCCAGGCCGAAGATACCGATTTTCACCCCTTCGCGCACCAAGGTGATATAAGGCTTCACCAGTCCTTCGAGTACCGTACCCGTCACGTCATAATTGGAACAGACCACGGGAAAATCCGCCATACGGAACAATTCCGCCATATTCTCAAGTCCGAAATCAAATTCATGATTACCTATCGTCATGGCATCATAGCCCATGAGGTTCATCATCTTGACCTCCAGCTCGCCTTTGAAAAAGTTATAATAAGGGGTACCTTGCGAGATGTCTCCGCAATCCAGCAGCAACATATCCGGATGCTTGCCGCGAAACTGCTTTACAAAACCGGCACGGCGCACCACACCGCCCATCCCGGCATACTCGTCGGCAGCCTCGGCGCTGATGGGTTCTATACGGCTGTGCGTATCGCTGGTGTGCAGGATAAACAGTTGTTTTCCGGATTGGCCGGACGATACAGAATCGGTGGACACCAGGCAAAGGGGTTCTTCAGTAATGACACGCTCCTCTTGTTGTGCCGATGCGGGGAGCATGAAAAGCAGCAGGGCTGCCAAGGAATACATATGTTTCATAGAACTTCTGTTTTTTTAATGCTTACTCTTTAACGACCACTCTTCCCTCCATGCGCGAAGTCACCTTCTTGCCGGCTGCCGTCTGCTTTTCCACATACTTCATGAACAGACCGCGCAGTGTAGCCCCATCCGGGCACTCCCTTTTATCCGCCTGCAGGAAAGCCGTCATTCCATCGTTTCCATCAGCCAGATAATCAATCGTGGCAACCGTATAGTCACGGTCATCCTCCACCGGCTTGCCGGCAATGGAAGCCTGGAGCAGCTTGCCATCCTTGCTGATTTCCAACTGTATACCACTCACCCCTTCACCAAGTCTCACCGCAATGTTTTCAAACAAGTGCTTCATGGCAGAGCCTTTCATCGTCAGCACACAGAGCGAATTCTCAAAAGGCAATATCTCATAGATGTTTTCGGTAGTGATATCTCCTTCCGTCAGGGAATTCCGGATTCCACCGATATTGATTAGCCCCATATCGGCCGGTTTGCCCAGCACTTCCACCGCAGCCTCACGCAGTACATCTGCAATCAGATTGGATAAAAGGCTTTCGGGCCGGAATCTGTCCATCGACATTTCTGCGGTTCCCACCACATGATACATAACGCTGTCCATCCGGGCCTTGTAAGGCGCCAGCAGAGCCACGGCTTCGGCATCCGGCTCGGCATCCCAGACAGAGTTCATGGGAATTCTGCCTCCCTCTACCTTGGTCACTTCGTAGGAAGAATGGCAGGAAACCAATAGAAGTGCAACCGCCAACACTGCCCCCGCAAGGAGACTGAAAGTTTGTTTCTTCATATTCATTTAGTTTTAAATTGCTACAAATATACTTTTCTTTTGCGACTGAGCCACACAATTAACCGATTATTTAGACTTGCGTTTAGCAGAATGAAACGCTCAAAAATCATCCCAACTGGCGAAAAAAAGCTTGAAGCACTTGTGTATCTGGCAAATAATTCGTTCCTTTGCACCGCTTTCGCGCAATCGCTGTCAGGACACCAAGAGAGAAGCCTGGTATGTTGCGTTGTAACGATGAAACAATTTAATAATAAAAACAATGGATTTAATTAAAATTGCAGAAGAAGCATTTGCTACCGGAAAACAGCACCCGAGCTTCAAGGCAGGTGACACTGTAACAGTAGCATATCGTATTGTCGAGGGTAACAAGGAACGTGTACAGCTGTACCGTGGTGTTGTTATCAAGATTGCCGGACATGGAGACAAGAAGCGTTTTACAGTACGTAAGATGTCAGGAACCATAGGCGTAGAACGTATTTTCCCGATTGAATCACCGGCTATCGACAGCATCGAAGTGAACAAGGTGGGTAAAGTTCGTCGCGCTAAACTGTACTACCTGCGCGCTCTTACCGGTAAGAAAGCAAGAATCAAAGAAAAAAGAGTTAACGGTTAATTCCAGACTCCTATTTCGAAATAAAAAAGGGAAACTGACAATGTCGGTTTCCCTTTTTTAGTGATATACACAGTAGGCATACACACCATGCGATACTCTACTGCTACTCCCTCATTCAAAACATTGTAAGCCTGCGCTCCTTTCCTTTCACATAAGCCTTCCTTCTTGCTGATATGTTAGTTTATCAGCGCCCAACGGCCGTGAGACGCTCTGCTAACGACCGTCAACAAGGTGCTTTATGGCCGTTAGGCGAACGCCTCACGGCCGTTAAACAGCTCTCATATGCATAGCTTGCCTATACTGAATACCTATCTTATCCATACCAAAAGCCTGACTTCCACCTATTATCGCACGGGCTTTTACGAAGTTAATACCGTGTTTGCAGGAAACCAATAGCTTGTTTACACGATATTGGCAAATCGCTCCATATCCTATTAATTTATTGTACTACAAGACATTAATAGATTCTTTGGCGTAAATTTAAGGTGGAAGCAAAAGTTGCTTCCACCTTTTCAAGTTGCTTCCACAGCATCCGCAACCCCGATGAATAAAGGGATACAGAGAATGGGTGGAAGTGTGGAAGCAACTTGTGCATAACTTTATTGCTGAGGAATATGTGCCACCAAAGAAAAAAAGGTGTGTCGAAACTCTCATAAACTAAAAATCACCCTCGCCACAGATAGGTGTAGCGAGGGTGACTTCGATAGAAGGAGAGTTTTGACATATCCCCTCCTTTATCAGTTTCCCTAATATTGATTACTTGATATCTCTCAGCTCCCAGCCCAACGCACTGGCACCCAGCACAGCAGCATCAGAGTCCTTCAACTCGGAAGCCAGCAACTTGGTCTTACCTTTGTAGATATTCAATACATTGTCGTCAATAGCTTTCTGGATAGGCTTGAAGATATAGTCTCCCGCTTTTGCCAGACCACCGAACAACACGATAGCTTCCGGACTGGAGAAAGCGATGAAGTCAGCCAAAGCCTCACCCAAGATAGTTCCGGTAAACTCAAAGATTTCTTGGGCAATCTTGTCACCCTTCACCGCTGCATCATACACATCCTTGGAAGTAATGTTTTCTGCCGGAATGTCGCGCAACAAACTCGGTTCGGTACTCTTGGTCAAGAACTCACGTGCAGAACGCGCCACACCCGTAGCCGAACAATAAGTTTCCAGACAGCCGTGACGTCCGCATCCGCAGAGACGTCCGTTTTCACGACGGATAATAGTATGTCCCAACTCTCCGGCAAAACCGTCATGGCCATATACCATCTGACCGTTAATAACGATACCGCTACCTACACCGGTGCCAAGAGTTATCATGATAAAGTCTTTCATACCACGAGCCGCACCGTAAGTCATTTCACCGATACCGGCAGCATTGGCGTCGTTTGTCAAAGCGGTAGGGATACCCAAGCGCTCTTCAAACATGGCAGCCAAAGGAATTACACCCTTCCAAGGAAGGTTCGGGGCAAACTCAATAGTACCGCTGTAATAGTTTCCGTTAGGAGCACCGATACCGATACCTTTTATCTTGTCTACTCCACCGTTGGCAATAATGAGCGGCAACAGATTCTTGCAAACTTCGTCTACGTAATCATTGACGTCCTCATAAGCTCCGGTTTTGATGGAACTGCTTGCAATAATAGTTCCGCGTGCGTCTACAATACCAAAGACGGTGTTTGTTCCGCCTATGTCAATGCCCACTACATAGGGCTTTTCCATGTTTGAATTCATGATATTACTTTTGTTTAAAGGGTTAGTTAATCACATTCATGGTTACAAAAATCACAAAGAAAAACGACACTGCAAAATCTTTTTTTAAAAAAGTTTGCAACTTTTGCAACTTTTCGTAGCATTGCTGCGTCTAATAGTGAAAATTAATAAGAGTAAAGCAATAAACAGGGAAAACAGTGATACAACTAAAAGACATTAACAAGACCTACAACAACGGAGCACCGCTGCATGTGCTCAAAGGTATCAACCTCGACATTCAGAAAGGCGAATTTGTTTCCATCATGGGCTCATCGGGTTCGGGAAAGTCCACTTTACTCAATATACTGGGTATTCTGGATAGTTACGACACGGGGGAATATTATCTGAACGGTACCCTCATCAAGAACCTCAGCGAAACGCAGGCCGCCGCTGCGCGCAACAACATGATCGGCTATATTTTCCAGTCCTTCAACCTGATCAATTACAAGAACGCCGTCGAAAACGTCGCCCTGCCGCTCTACTACCAGGGCGTCTCGCGCCGCAAACGCAACGCCCTGGCACTCGAATACCTCGACATGCTGGGGCTCAGGGAGTGGGCCGACCACATGCCCAACGAAATGTCGGGCGGCCAGAAACAGCGCGTGGCCATCGCCCGGGCATTGATCAACAAGCCCCAGATCATCCTCGCCGACGAACCTACGGGCGCCCTGGACAGCAAAACCCCGCAGGAGGTAATGGACCTGCTGCGGCAGGAAAACGGGGCGGGCATGACCATCATCTGCGTAACCCATGAACAGTCGATCGCCGACCAGACGGACAAGATCATCCACCTGAAGGACGGCGTGATCGGTTCGATCCAAAACCTCCGGCCATGAGAGAGTTGCTGTTGGAAATCTGGGCGTCGATCCGCCGCAACAAGCTGCGCACGTTCCTCACGGGCTTCTCGGTCGCATGGGGCATCTTCATGCTGGTCATCCTGCTCGGCTCGGGCAACGGACTGAAAAACGGCACGCTCTCCAATTTCGGATCGATGGCCGTCAATTCGGTCATCATCAACGGCGGCTGGACCTCGCAACCCTACAAGGGCTACGACAAGTGGCGGCGCATCAACATCACCAACCGCGACCTGGAGATCCTGCGCACCGAATTTCCCGAAGTAGATAAGGTTTCCGCCCGCGTACAAGGACCAGGACAATACAACCTCTCCCACGGACGCGACTTTCTGAACAATGCGGCCGTAGTCGGCAGCGACCCGGAATACCGCGAAATCATGAATGTCAGGGTGCTCGACGGACGCTTCCTGAACGATACCGACCTTCGGGAGCGGCGCAAGGTGATCGTCGTGGATAAAAACGTGCGGGATGTCCTGTTTCACGGTCAAAGTCCCGTCGGACAGCACCTCCTGGTCAACGGAACATCGTACAGCATCATCGGTGTTTTCGAGATGGACCAGTTCGGCTCCTACACATTCACCTTCATCCCGCTGACGACCGCCCAACTGCTCTTCAACCACAGCGATCCGAGCGTAGGACAGACCTATCTTTCGGTGAAAGACATCGACACCGATCAGAAGATGGCCGAATTCGAACAACGGCTCCGCAATCGTCTGGCTGCCGAACATACCTTCGCGCCCGACGACGAAAGCGCCGTCTGGATCTACAACCGCATGGAAGGTTACAAGAACATGATGCTCGTCTTCGGCGGCATCAACCTCTTCATCTGGATCATCGGTCTGGGGACGCTGCTCGCAGGCATCGTGGGCGTGAGCAACATCATGCTGGTAACGGTGCAGGAGCGCACCTTCGAATTCGGCATTCGCAAGGCTCTCGGAGCCAAACCCTCCGCCTACTCCTGACCGAATGGGTGATTATCACCGCCGCATTCGGCTATATCGGGATGGTGCTCGGCGTATTCGCCATGGAAGGAGTGAACAAGCTCATGACACAAACTCCGCCCGGTGAGGAGAACACGTTCAACATCTTCGTCAATCCGACGTTGAACCTCTCGGTAGCGGTAAGCGCGACGATCGTTCTGGTGCTGGCCGGACTTATCGCAGGTTACATCCCCTCCCGCCGGGCCGCCCGACTGAAGACCGTCGATGCCCTTCGACACAACAAATAACCGACACGAAAACCGCAGCGGCCGGGACAAAAGATAAAAGGAGCCGCAACAACTGGAAGCGAGAAACGGAAGAAAACGCAACGGCCGGGGACGACAAGCCGGGAAAAAGATAAGGAAACGCCCGCAACGCCGGTAAGGAACCACCCCGGCGTCAGAAGGACGACCAAAGTTCCCTCCCGAGGAGGGGATTCAGGGAAGGATAAAATTGGAACACGCGGCTCTGCCGCGAAACTACAACCAAAAGGAACGAAAAGAGCAACGAAAAACCGGGAACAAGACAAGGAGGCAGCCGAACTCCGAAGGACGGCCAAAGTCCCCTCCCGAGGAAGGGATTTAGAGGTAGGTAAAATCAATACGCGCGTTGTCGCGCAACTACGACCGACAGAAAAGAAGATACGAAAAAGATAACAGCAAGATAAGGAACCAGACTATGACAGGATTTTTCGATACGGATCGCTGGAACGAAATCTGGCAGACGATCTCCCGCAACCGCAGGCGCAGCATCATGACGGCGCTGGGTGTCTTCTGGGGTATCTTCATGCTGATCGTCCTGCTGGGTGCCGGCACGGGGCTGGGCCGCATGTTCCGTGCCCAACTGGGCGGTACGGCCACCAACGCCATTTTCATCATGTCCGACCGCACCTCCGTCCCATACGAAGGTATGCCTACGGGCCGTAGCTGGGAACTGGACTGGGACGACCTGGAAGCGCTCCGGAAACTGCCCCGCATCGAATACATCTCGGCCATTTGCTGGGGCAACCAACGCAACATGAGCCACCAAGACCACAAAGGCGAATTCGGACTGATGGGCTACTCGCCCGACATGCAGCAGATCGCCCCCCAACAGATTCTCATGGGGCGCTACCTGAACGAAGTCGATGAACTGCGCCAGCACAAAGTCTGCGTAATGGGGCTTCAGGTCTGGCACGACCTCTTCCCCGGCGGAGAAGATCCCACAGGCAAAACGATCCAGATCGGCAGTTCCTACTTCACGGTCGTCGGCGTTACCAAACCCCTGGGCGGTATGATGGCCTTCAGCGACCCGGAGCGGACCGTCGTCATCCCGGCGCTGCTCGTACAGCAAATGTACGGACTGGGACGGACGATCGACATGCTGGCACTCACCGGATATGCGGACGAACCGACCCAAGAGGTGATCCAGGACTGCCGGCAAAGCATCGCCGCACGGCACCTGATCG
>ERZ780052.280-NODE-280-length-20994-cov-3.337886_pt1 | contig 20994 bp, 13 predicted proteins | sample MGYA00511845_ERZ780052 | MGnify/ENA primary metagenome ERZ780052 (study PRJEB29588, sample SAMEA1970897) | human gut metagenome | biome: human gut; feature: human-associated habitat; material: faeces | place: Denmark | collected 2008/2010 ...
GGGAAGTCAGTTCGGTTTCGGCATATGAGGAGCGCATTGCGCAGATGGAACAGATGCTTACCGATATTGATAATCTGCTGAGCGATTTCAATCATGAGATTTCTTCCTACCTGTCGGGGGAGGAATTTGATGACGAAGTCTTTTATCAGACCGAAAAGAGGCTTGATGAGATCAATCACCTGAAATCCAAGTATGGAAATACGATGGAAGAGATTCTGCAGTCAGCGGAAGAAAAAACAAAGCGTATTGCCGTATTACAGGATTATGATAAATACTTAAATGATCTTTTAACTTCCATGAACCGGAAGAAAGAAGAATTGGACGGACTGTGTGCAGAGGTTTCCGAAATCCGGAAGAAAGCGGCAAAGGGATTGACGAAAGCGATTGCACAGGCACTTGAAGATCTGAATTTTTTAGATGTGCAGTTTACGATGGAATTCCGGAAGACGGAGTACAGTGCCGGAGGCTGGGATGAGGCAGAATTTATGATCTCCACCAATCCGGGAGAACCGTTAAAGCCTCTGGGAAAGGTCGCTTCCGGCGGAGAACTTTCCCGTATTGCGCTCGCGGTCAAGACCGTCATGGCGGATACGGATGAGATTCCGACGTTGATCTTTGATGAGATTGACAGTGGAATCAGCGGGCGTACGGCACAGATGGTATCGCAGAAGATGAAACTGCTGGCAAAGACGCACCAGATCATCTGCATCACTCATCTGCCGCAGATTGCTGCCATGGCAGATGCCCATTTCCTGATTGAAAAATCGGTGGAGCATGCGTCCACGGTTTCCCGGATTCATCCGCTGCGGGAAGAGGAAAGTATCGAGGAACTGGCGCGGATGCTTGGCGGCGTGGAGATCACGGATACGGTTTTAGAAAACGCACGCGAGATGAAACGTCTGGCAGAAAAATACGAATAGATAAAACCAAAGTCCGCATACTAAAAGTATCCGAGAAGATAGGAGAACCTTTGGCATGCGGTCTTTTTATATGCGTATATTCAAAAATATTATCTGTATTTATGTTCTGGCGCTGTGCTGCTTTGCCTATGCCACCATGATACATGCCATTCCCGATCATGTATACGTGCAGGAGGGGCAGAAACTGGAACTGGACAAAAAAATTCCGGTCACACTGGCAATGTCCACAAAACCGCAATCCGTTATGGCACAGATCGGGGAGCGGACGTTTCAGGCAATGAAGCAGGAACGGGCAGTGGAAACGTGCAGCCAGCTGAAACAGGGGGAATATACACTGACCTGCTATCTGTTTGGCATCCTTCCCATGAAAGAGGTGCAGGTTTCCGTGGTGAACGGAAAATCTTTATACGTGAGCGGTCAGGTGGTGGGCATTTACGGGGCTGCCCAGGGAGTACTGGTGCTGGGATCCGGCCCGGTGGAAACTGTGGACGGAAGCAGCCGGCAGCCGGCAGAACACATTGTATTTCCGGGAGATTATATTACTGCTGTAAATGGAAAAGCGGTCACGAAAAAAGAAGAACTGATGGAGCGGATCAATCAGTACGGGGAACAACCGGTGGTGCTGACCCTGTGGCGCGGAGCCGAGCAGATTCAGGTATCGGTGGAGCCGGTTGAGGCAGCAGAACACAAAGGCTATCGTCTGGGACTCTGGGTGAAAGATGACATGGCAGGGATCGGCACGCTGACCTATTTTGATCAGGACGGAAACTTCGGGGCACTGGGACACGGAATCGGAAACGGACAGACCAAAGACCTGCTCCGTCTGTCAGACGGCCGGCTGTACAAAGCACAGGTGCTCGGTATCAAAAAAGGTGTCCGGGGAACACCGGGAGAGCTGGAGGGAGTTGTCTATTATGGGAAAGACAACCAGATCGGAGAAGTGTCCAGCAATACACAAATCGGTATCTATGGCACGTTGACGAAAAACTTCCGGGAAGAAAAGAAAAACGAAAGTCTGTTGTGTCCGGTCGGTTACAAACAGGAGATTCAGACAAAGGATGCGGTAATTCTGTCGGATGCGTCCGGGGAACTGCAGTCGTATCGCATCGTAATTGATGATCTTGATTATACACCGGGAGATAAAAATAAGGGAATCCGTTTTCATGTGGAGGATGAGAACCTGCTGAAGCTGACCGGCGGAATCGTGCAGGGACTGTCCGGAAGCCCGATCCTGCAGGATGGAAAACTGATCGGTGCCGTGACCCATGTGCTTGTTAACGATCCAACGAAAGGATATGGCATTTTTGTGGAGGAAATGACGGGAAATAAAATAGGACAAAAGACCTAGATGTGAAATTTGCACAAAAAAAGAAACGGTCAAATGCAAAAAAGTTATATTTTATACATGAAAAAGGATTGCAATAGAGAACAAAAAAGGTTATAATAATCATTAATTGCTCGAAATTATTCGAAAATAATAAATGTTTAACGTAGTGGGAGTATTACATGGATAAGTTGGTAGGGTTTGCCCGGAAGAAGCGACTGGGCGATCTGCTTGTGGATGCAGGAGTCATTTCGCAGGATCAGCTGGTAAAAGCGTTACAGGTCCAGAAAACAGAAAAACAGGGAGAGCGTCTCGGAGTGGTACTTCTAGATCTGGGGTTTACAGACGAAAAACAGATCGTAGAGGCACTGAAGGCACAGCTGAAAATACAGAGTGTCGATCTGTCGACCCTGCGCATCCCGGAGGAAATCATCCGGCTTTTGGACGAGGCAGTGCTGCGGAAGTATAATCTGATTCCGTTTAAGTTCAATGAGAAAAATCCCAATCTTTTGTGCGTGGCAATGAGCGATCCGCTGGATATCCGGGCGATGGACGATGTTTCCATCATTACCGGGTGTCAGGTGGAGCGTTTTGCTGCAACCCCGAGTGATATTGCGGCAGCCATCGACCGTTACTATGGAAATGCAGAAGCCCTGCGTGTGGCAGAACAGTATACAAGGGAAAAGCAGGAACAGGCAAAAGCCAGGGCAGCCCTAGATCCCGGGAGTGGAAACGATGAGAACAATGTCCAGCAGGCACCGATTGTCAAACTGTTAGGACAGATCATCGAGCAGGCGGTCCACAGGAGAGCCAGCGAGATCCATATTGAACCGATGGAGAACCAGGCGCGGATCCGGTTCCGTGTGGATGGCGTGCTGCACGAAGCCATGCGGCACGACATCAGCCTGCATGCCGCACTGATCGCAAGAATCAAAATTGTCAGCGGACTTGACATTTCCGAAAAGCGCCGCCCACAGGACGGTCGTGCGACCAGCATTGTGGACCGGCAGGAATACGACATCCGTGTGTCCGTGCTTCCGACCGTCTACGGGGAAAAGGTCGTTATGCGTCTCGCACAGAAAAAAGCACTGACATTGGACAAGCGGGATCTGGGATTCCCGGAGGACGAATTAAAAAAATTTGACCACATCCTAAGCCATCCGAACGGGCTTATTCTCGTCACGGGACCGACCGGAAGCGGTAAGTCCACGACATTATATACTGCATTAAATGAATTAAACGTAGAAGGTGTCAATATCATCACGGTAGAAGATCCGGTTGAGGCGAACTTAAACGGGGTCAACCAGGTACAGGTAAACGAAAAGGCGGGACTTACCTTTTCCTCGGCATTGCGTTCCATCCTGCGTCAGGATCCGGACATCATCATGATCGGGGAGATCCGTGACCAGGAGACCGCAGAGATTGCGGTAAAGGCATCCATCACCGGACATCTGGTGGTCAGCACCTTACATACAAACAGTTCGGCAAATACCATCACCCGTCTGGCAGATATGGGAGTGGAAAACTACCTGATTGCGGATTCCGTGGTCGGAGTAATCGCCCAGCGTCTGGTGCGCCGGGTCTGTCCGGCATGCGGAATTGTCCGGGAGGCAACCGCAGGAGAGAAAAAAATACTCGGCATAAAGGATCCCGCCAGACGGATCAATGTCCGCACACCGGGGCACAAAGAATGTGTCCGCTGCGGCGGAACCGGATACTATGGAAGGATCGGGATTTATGAGATCATGCCGGTCACGGCAGACCTGCGGCAGGCGATCAACCGCGGGGAGAATGCGGATGTGCTTGAGGAGATCGCACTAACACATGGCATGAAAACGCTTCGCATGAGTGCCATTGATTACGCACTGCGCGGAATCACCACCGTCGAGGAAGTGCAGCGTGTGGCATACGATGACGAAGAGGATTAAATAAAACAGGGAAGGGAAGGCAGCAAAACAGATGGAATTGTCAATGTATACGCTTCTTTCGATAGCAAAAGCGCATCATGCGTCCGACTTACATATTACCGTGGGGGTACGGCCGAAGTGCAGGATCAGCGGAACACTTTATGAAATGGACGGATTTGAGAAACTGACACCGGCGATGACCAAAGAACTGGTGGAATCCATGTTTGGATCGAAACAGAAGGCAACCATGGAGGCCACTGGTGAAGTGGATTTTGCCTATACCGATACCCGTGTGGGGCGATTCCGTGTCAATGCATTTCACCAGAGGGGGTCGTATGCTGCAGTTCTTCGTATTGTGGCAAGTGATATTCCAACACCGGAAGCACTCGGTATTCCGGAAGCTGTGCTTGGATTGACAAAGAAAAAGAGAGGACTGGTTCTTGTGACGGGACCAACAGGAAGTGGTAAATCAACCACGCTGGCCTCTTTGATTGATGTCATAAACAAAGAACGGAATGAACATATCATTACATTGGAAGATCCAATTGAGTATTTACATAAACACAATCGGTCAATTGTAAACCAAAGAGAAATTGGCCTTGATACGGATTCCTATGGAAATGCGCTTCGTGCAGCACTCCGTGAGGACCCGGATATTATCCTTGTGGGAGAGATGAGAGATTTTGATACGATTTCCACCGCGATTACGGCGGCAGAGACCGGACATCTGGTATTTTCCACATTGCATACCATTGGTGCGGCACCAACGATCGAGCGTATTGTTGATGTGTTTCCACCGCATCAGCAGAATCAGATCCGTTCCCAGCTGGCATCGGTTTTGGAAGCTGTTATTTCGCAGCAGCTTCTGCCGACGATCGACGGAAAATCCCGTGTGGCGGCATTTGAAGTCATGCTCGGTACCCCGGCGATCAAAAACCTGATCCGGGAGGATAAGGCACACCAGATTCCATCCATCATGCAGACAAGTAAGAAGATTGGCATGCAGACGATGGATGATTCCTTATTCAGCCTGTATCTGAAACACAAAATCGATGCGGCAAATGCCGTAGAGTATGCACAGGATACAGGAAACATGCAGCAGAAGCTGTTTTAAAAAGGAGTTAAGACATGGCAAGTTATAAATACGAAGTGGTCGGAGCCGATGGAAAACCAAAAACCGGCACCATCGAGGCCATGAACATGGAAGTCGCTTCGGCAGAACTCAAATCCGGCGGCAACACCATCGTTTCCATCGCAAGAGCCAACGCATTTAACAAAGATCTCGAAATCCATATCGGAAAAGCCGTCAGCGTCCGCGAAATGAGCGTATTCTGCCGCCAGTTTGAGAGCGTATTAAATGCCGGCGTGACCGTTGTCGAGGCACTCGACATGCTATCCGAGCAGACCGAGAACAAACCGTTTGCCAATGCAATCGCAGAAGTGCGGGATTCCGTACAGCGCGGGGAGACCCTCGCCGTTGCGATGGCGGAGCACCCGAAGATTTTTCCGAACCTCATGGTGCAGATGGTTGCCGCCGGGGAATCCTCCGGTGGACTGGATAAAGCATTCAGCCGTGTGGGAAGCCAGTTTGAAAAAGAAGCCCACCTGAAGGGGCTGATCATCAAGTCGGCGATTTATCCGGTCATCCTGATTCTTGTTATTATCGTTGTCGTAGCCATCATGATGATTAAGATTGTGCCTACCTTTACTGCCCAGTTTGACGAAGTCGGCGGAAAACTGCCGGGCATCACGCTTGCAGTCATGGCAGTCAGTGATTTCTTTGTGCACAGCTGGTATTTTATTGTTGCCATCATCGCAGGGATTGCCATATTTATGCATGCGTGGAAAAAGACAGAGAGTGGGGCACATATGTTAGGAAAATTTATTCTAAAGGTACCGCTGGTCGGCCCGCTCAGCATCAAGACGGCATCCTCGCGCATGACGCGAACCCTGTCTACACTGATGGGCTCCGGTGTCCAGCTGGTGGATGCACTCGGGCTTGTGACCGAGATGATGGGGAATGCCGTGGTTAAGCAGGCATTAAAAGATGCGACCGAAGAAGTCAGCCGTGGAATCCCACTCTCGAAACCGCTGGCAGATTCCGGGGTCTTTCCACCGATGGTCTACCATATGATAGAGATCGGGGAGGAAACCGGTAATATGGAAGACATGCTCGACAAAGTCGCAGCATATTATGATGAAGAGGTGGAGTCGGCGACCGAGGCACTGCTTGCCGCAATGGAACCGCTCATCATCATTGTGATGGCAGTTATTGTGGTGCCGATCGTCCTTGCGATCATGATGCCGATGTACAGCCTGTACGACAGCATCGGAGCCTGACCGCAGGCAGAAGAAGGGTTGTTACATGTCTGCCATGAGACATGTGATGATAGATACATAAAAAACATATTTAGTAAAAGGAGAACAAAGGGTATGAAGAAAATTATGGAACTGCTTCAGAACATGAAAGCAAAGAATGAAAAGAAGGATAACAAAGGTTTCTCTCTCGTAGAGTTGATTATCGTTATCGCTATTATGGCAATTTTGGTAGGTATTGTTGGTACACAGGTACTGCCATATATCGAAAAATCAAAAAAAGCAAAAGATATTCAGAAAATAAGTGGATTGTGTACAGATGCATCAACGGCATATTCATCAACAGCATCAGAACTTAGTGCAGCATCTTATACAATTACTATTGACAAAACAGCAGCCATTGCTGTTACTGGTGGATCAGATGTTGAAAATAATGCTTTAAAAAAGGCGTTTGTTGAGTTAAATAGTGTAGATAAAACAGGAGATTTAAAGCTTGAATCTAAGGCTGGAAAAAATGTGACACAAATCGTAATTACATGTCAAGATACATCGCCAATGGTAAAGGTTGAGACAACGGTGAATGAATCTGATAAAAATGGATCATTTGAAAAAATTGAATCAAAATAATAATTGATGTTAGGAGAATTTTATGCTAACCAAACTTACGATTTTTCTTTACATTGTTATATTTTTATACGGAATCGTCATCGGCAGTTTCTTAAACGTGCTGATCTTCCGTATCCCGAAAAAAGAGAATATCGTGCAGTCCTCGCACTGTATGAACTGCGGGCGTAAGCTGGGCTGGCGGGACAAGGTTCCTGTATTTTCCTACATAATTCTTCGGGGCAGATGCCGGCAATGTGGTGCTAGGATTTCCATACAGTACCCATTAATCGAGGCTTTAAATGGTGTGCTGTATGTGGTCGTTTTCATGGCGGGCGGTTTCACGTTCAGCAGTGTGCTGTATTGCCTCATGACATCTGCCCTGATTGTCATTGCGGTCATCGATGAGAGAACCTATCAGATACCGGTTTCCCAGAACCTGTTTCTGGGACTGCTCGGTATCATCATGACCGTGTATGATTTCCGGCATATCCTGTCCCATATCATCGGGGCAGTCATTGTCAGCCTGTTTTTGTATGGCCTGTATTATTTCTCCTCCGGCAAAGCAATCGGTGGGGGAGACATCAAACTCATGGCATATGCAGGCCTGCTCTTAGGCGCAAAAAACATTATTTTTGCATTTATTCTTGCATGCATTCTTGGCTCCGTCATCCATACCATCCGGATGAAAGTAAGCAAGCGAAACAACCTGCTTGCACTCGGCCCGTACCTTTCGGCAGGCATATTTATCGCCGCACTCTGGGGCAGCCGTTTCTGGACCTGGTATCTCGGCATGATGGGCATTTATTAAAACATGGCATGAACTGCTATGTATGGCATAAATAAAAAAGTAAAGTTTTTCTTATTCCTGTGGCGAATTTTGAACATCCTTCCTATTCGCCATCTAAATTTTACATCACAACATAACGATGGAAAATGTATGAAAGCCAATTAGCACACGCGATTTTTCTCAAGGGTTAGAGGCCGTTAGAATTTTGTCAGTACCCAGCGATTCCCGTACACGGATGTACGGGAAAGGACGACATGAGCCCGGATGGCGAATGTCGTCCGGTCGTGTCCGGCACGCAAAATCTTTCACCAAAATTCTTACAGCCTCTTCCCGAAGAGAACATGAGCGGGGGATAATTGTCTTTCATACATTTTCCAGCACAACTGCTAGAAAATATAAAGGAGAAAATGAAAATGGTCAAAAGAGTAGTAAGTATTGAGGCCGGTGTATGGTGGACAAAAGTCGCACTGGCCGATTACCGCAAGAAAAATCCGCCGGTACATAAAGCGTTTGCGTTCCGCACCCCGGAACATGCGGTGGAAGATGGCTATATCCGCGACAAAGAAGCGTTTGCATCGGCATTAAAGGCCGAACTAAGCAGACACGATATCCATGAGAAGGAAGTGGTATTTACCCTTTCCTCCTCTAAGGTTGTTACCCGCGAGGTCATGATCCCGTTTGTCAAGGACAATAAGATCATGGGAATCATCGAGGCACAGATCCGTGATTACTTCCCGATGGATGTGAGCAATTACACCATCAGCTACAGCAAGATGGACGTGGAGGAAGAAGACGGAAAGAAGATGCTTAAGCTGCTTCTCGTTGCAATTCCGGATAACCTTTTAAACAACTATGTGACCTTTGCCGAGCTGGCAGGGCTTAAGGTGGAGACGTTTGACTATATCGGAAACGGAACGGTACAGCTTTTGTGTGACAGTTTTCTGGAAAATGCCGTGGTCGTGCAGCTGGAAGAACAGGCAACGGTCATCAGTATTCTGGAAAATAAAAAACTGGTCTTTCAGCGTGTGACACCGTATGGCTATGGAGCAACGATCACGGCGGTGATCGACCATCCGGTGCTTGGCATTGACGATGAGGAGAAAGCACTTGATTTCCTTTTAGAACACAATGTGATATACAACCGTCCGACGGTTCCGGAGATGGGAAACCAGGAGGAGATGAAGCGTCAGCAGGCTCTGGCAGAAGAGGCATATGAGGATCTGGCGGAGTCCCTGCGGTATCATCTGCGCATTGCAAACACGGCGGTTGAGTATTATCAGAACCAGGTCAAACAGGAATTTGTCGGGAATGTCTATCTGGTTGGCGATGGTTCCCGTTTTGCAGGCATGCACAAACTGTTTGCACAGGAGCTTCCGCTTCCGCTGCAGGAAATTGATTTCACGAAGGTCATCGATTTACGGAGCGGAAAAAACAAGGCGGCTGAGGGGACGGTAACACCGGATGCGGCATCTTCCGGGACGAGACCGAAGGCGGCAACGGCTGTCGGTTTCCTTTCGGTCATCGGTGCGGCGGTGCATCCGATTGATGCCAAACCGAAGGACATGCTTGTGGCAGATTCCAAAAAGAATGACCTTCACACGGCTTATGTCATTTTTGTGGGAGCGGTATTAGTCAGTGTATTGTTGATTCTTGGATCGAGTGTGCGTCAGCTGGTGGCATATACGCAGCATCGCAATTTGACGAAACGGATCAATGATCTTTCGTATGTGCAGGAAACCTATGATGATTATGCGCGGGTACAGGCAGAGGAACAGGTATATGAGAAGCTGGATCTTGCCACCGTTACGAAAAATGAGCAGTTGTATCCGCTGATTGAGCAGCTGGAAAATGCGCTGCCAAACGATGTCAAGGTAGAGAGTATTCAGACAGATGCAGACTTAGTCAGTATCAATCTGAAAACAGATAAAGAAATTGCCGTTGGACAGATGCTTTTGAATTTTGCGGATGTGACCCTGCTTCAGGATCTTTCCATTCCATCCATGTCGGAGGAAAAAGACGACGAAAGCGGTGTGAGCACATGGACATACACGTTAAATGGCTATTACACCCAGGCAGATATCGGTGAGGACGGACATCTGATCGAGGAGGCGGTTCCGACATCGGAGGACACAGACACGGATACCAATAACGCAGAGGGAGAGGAGCAGACAAATGAATAAATTAAAAATTTCAGATTCAGATAAGCGGCTGTTGCTCATTTTCTTTGCAATTGTGATTGTAGCATGTTCCTATTTCTTTATTTTTAATAAGGGAATGAGCAAGGCGGCGAAGATCGAAGAGCAGAATACGACCGATCGGGCGAAAGTGCAGCAGATGGAACAGATGGAGGCCGGACTTCCAAAAGTAAAAGAAAATATCCAGACGATGCAGAAAAAGCAAAAGGATATTATTGCGGCTTATCCGGCAGATATGAAAACCGAAAAAGTAATTGAAACTTTGCAGGAGTTCGAGGATAAGAGCAGCAATTTTCATATTACAGATGTGACATTTGCCATGAATATGCCGATTGGGGCAGATAACAGTACAGCCGCTGCAGACGGAAGTGCTGCTGCATCTACGGATACTACGGAAGATACAACGACAACACAGGAAACACAGACCACGGAGTCTGCGGATACACAGAGCACAGAGAGTACTGAAAGCACACCGGAAAACACGACAGGTCCGACCGGAAATGTGGAAGGGTATTATGCATCGATTGGCATCCGCTATGAGGCAAGTTATGAAGGATTAAAGGATATGATTGCCTATGTCAACAAGTTTAAGGATCGTACAACGATTGCCCAGTTTTCCGCCAGCTTCGACAATTCTACGGGAAAATTAACGGGCGATATGACACTCAATATGTATTATCTTGAAAACACCGGAAAAGATTATGTTCCTCCGGTATTTGAGAATATGCCAAAAGGGGTAAACAATATTTTTGGCGGTTCTTCTTCTGGAACCGCAGAGCAATAGAAAAAGCTGACATGGGGAAGGAGGCTTCCGGATGAAAAAACAACAGAATAATGGAGGATTTTCTTTGCTGGAAGTGATTCTTGCCATGGCGATTCTGGCGATTCTTTCCATTCCGCTGTTGTCGTATTTTACGCAGTCGATGAAATACAATGCAATGATGGCAGATAAACAGCATGCGACCAATCTGGCGCAGGAAGTGATGGAGGACTTAAAAAAACAGCCGCAACTGGTGGAGTCTGTGTCAGCCGGGGGATTTACCGTGCCGTATCTGACCGGTTATGTGCAGACGGGATATACCCCTGCAGCTGCGGGAGGAAGTACGACCGCCGGAGAAGTATCTTATTACGGTGCGGCAGATGCGATTGGTCAAAAATATGATGTTGAAGTAAAAGTCAGCACGGATGTGCCGGAAAATACAGCGCTGATGCCTCAAATGGATGGAATTGATGACACAAAAGATGTTGTGGCGGCAGAAGGTGGACAGTTACAGGAAGCACTTACTTATTTTTCCGCAGAAAATGCACAGTATGCAGGTGCAAACAATGTCCCGGCACAGAGTGAAAGTGAAATAGAAAAAAATTTAAAGCGGACGATTTCCATTACGGTGGAACCTACGCATGTGCTTGTCGCATGCAGTTACGCCTGTGAAAATATCGATGGAGTGGATCCGGCAGAAGTCTATACCTGTAATGATTTTGCAGAGGAGGATATGCAGAATATCGAACACATTTATCTGATGTACAATGTCAAGCAGGACAGGGATGCACTTGAAATCCGTTGTGCGGCTGGAGTGGCGGTTCCGAAACTGATCGTTGTCTGTCAGAATATCAGTGAGGTCAACGCAAAGCATCTCTCTTATCAGCTGGTGGTGTCACCGAAAGACGGCTGTAAGATGCCGGCGGTTGCGTCCAATCTTGGCAACAAATCGTACCCGGATGACCCGGCGGCAACAACCAATGCGGGAAACATCTATCAGGATAGCTATTTGCTGAGTGTCGCACCTTTGGTGGAGAGCAAAGAAGGTGTCCGGAAGGTGAATCTGCAGGTTAGTGTATACAAAAAGGGAAAAGGCAACAGCTCCGATAAGGAAACGTATCGGTATATTACGGTGAATTCGGCGAAAGGAGAGTAGCGATGAAAAAGATTTCTTTGAAACGGGATAATCGCGGAGCCTCTCTGCTTGCCGTTTTGATTCTGATGGTGGTTGTGAGTGCGATCGCGGTTGTGATTACAAAAATCACGATTGTCAATATCCAGATGAAAGAAGTGGAGCGCGGTACGAAGAAAAATTTCTACAGTGCAGATGCAGTTATGGATGATCTGCGTACCGGTGCAAGAGAACTTGCAGAAAAATCGCTCGAGAAAGCATATACGGATGTCCTTGAAAATTATCTGACGTATACCGCATCGGGAGCAAATGCACAGGATGTTTTTTCCCGAAAATATATGGAAGATCTGGAGGGACAGTTTGCAAAGGCATCTGTGGGAAAGACAAATACGACAGATGCATCCGGCAATGTCGTGTATACGGTTTCGGATTATAACACCGATACAGTCAAAGGATGTATCAAAGAAACTGCCGAACAGGGATGTTATGTTGTTGCAGCGGATCCGAAGTATGAACTGGATTACGGTGCGGGTACCTTTACATTAAAAGGGGTGCAGGTGAAATATAAGGATGCGCAGGATTATGAGACAAAGATCACAACGGATCTTATTTTTTCTACTCCGCAGATGAATTTTTCCGGGCAGGGACAGATCCAGGAGTTTATGAAATATGCTCTGATTGCGGACCGGCAGATTCATGTAAATGCATCGAATGTGCAGGTGGATGGAAGTGTGTACGCCGGAGCGGATGGTATTTTGGCCGACAGCAGCGGAAGCGGAACTTTAAAGGGAAAGTCGATTCTCACACGCGGCGATATCGTGACGGACAGTGGCTCTACGCTTACGGTCGGAAACGGAAATTCTTCGATCTGGGCGGAAAATATAAAGACCTCGGGAAGCGGATCTTCCACGATGGAGATCAACGGAAATACGTATGTGGCAGATGATCTTGAGTTACGTGGAGTTGGAAGTAAGGTGACTTTGAAAGGAAATTATTATGGTTATAATTTCCAGAAAAATTACGGAACTTCCGATACGGTATCTTCGGATGCGGATTTCAGCAGTGCTATGATGGTAAATGGCAGAACGTGTAATTTGAATCTCAAAGATTTAAATTATCTGATGCTGGCGGGACGTACATTTATTTCCCGCAAGACAGATGCAGCAAAAAATCAGGATGTTCTGATGGGAGAATCCATCTCTGCGAGAACCAATCAGCTGGCTTATTATGTGCCGGCAGAGTATGTCAAAAATGGAACGTTTGACAGAAGTGGGTATGCTGCGCATATTGGTATTTCTGACGATACGTTACAAGGGTATCTAAACAGCAGTCAGCCGCTTGTGGCATACTATTTCCCGGAGGGAATGTATTATTACCTGAATTTTAAGACGGAACAGGATGCAAATGATTTCTTTGCAAATTATTACAATAACAATCAGGGAAAGGTAGCACAGTATGCCAATCTCTATCTGGATGAAAATGCTTTGATTATTGACAAGAAAACCATTATGACGTTGAAGGGAGATATTCTTTCGCGTGCTTCTGCTTCGGATGCCCTGAATGTCAAGAAGGTGACGATTCAGCCGGATAACTGGAAAGACGCTAACGGTCTGTTTTGGGATTATTGTTCTAAGCTGGCGGTCCGCTATAAGTCTTTAGAACTGGGACTTACCGATTCCGGGCAGGGTGTGACGCCGGATCAGGTGCGTCTGACAAGTACAGATGCCAGTGGTCATGAAGTGATTGATAAAACGGTCAATCCGCTGTTTGACAAACTGATTGACCGGAAAGCATTCGAACAGGAACTGGAAAAACATAAAACATCGACTACCGAAAGTGTGACCGTTTATTCACCAACCACAGATGTGTATCTGGTGAAAAACACCGGGACCTATGCGCTTCCAAATACGGTTACGCGGGGACTTGTGGTTGCAACCGGGGATGTCAAAGTGTCCGGTGATTTTGAGGGACTGATTATTTCTGGCGGGGTGATTTCGTTTGATTCGAATGCAGGCGCTGCGGGAACCGGTCATATAAAGGGAAATAAACTTCTGGTATCGCAATTGTTCGCGGAAGACCAGAAACGGGATACGCCTTTGTTTTCGCAGTTTTTTCGTGACTGTTCTTCAACGGCGGTATCGAATATTTCCGGAAATCTGGATCTGGATTCGTATCTGAATTACGATAACTGGAAAAAGAATTAAGAGGTGTGCCAATGAAAAAACGAAAACATCTGGGACAAAACGGAATTACATTGGTAGAAATCATTATTGTCATTGCAATTATGGGAATTCTGGCGAGTACATCGGTGATGATGATCGGGCATCTGCATTATGCCAACACGCAGAAGGTGGTAAAGACCCTTGATTCTTCGCTCAGTGCGCTTCAGGTGAAAACGATGAGCAAAACCGGTGATTACTATATGTATGTTTATAAACTGGACAATGGCTATTATATGCGGATTCTTCCGGATAATTTAAGCAGTTTTGATGATACGAAGCTGACGGATGACGGTACGCGGTTGTGTAACAATACCATCAAAATCCGGATGGACAGCAGCACGGGCAATGAGGTGACGGAAAAAGGTGCCGGTGGAAATTATATCAAGATTGCCTACACGAAAACGGCGTGCTTTGATACGGCAAATACGAATGTAAGTGCCATCTATATTGATGGAGTACCGGCATATACGGTAAAGCTGGTAAGTGATACCGGAAAACATTTTATTGAGAAATAACTTTGGAAAGGAGTGGCAGTGTGCGAAAAGATCATAGTGGAATTACGTTTGTGGAGCTGATTATTGCGATTGCAATTTCAACGATTATTTTTGGCGCTGCAATTCTTTTTCTGGGGATGGCGCACAAAAATTATAACCATGCATCCGCACAGATTGATTTACAGTCGGAGTCACAGATTCTGATGGAACAGATTGGTATGTGGGTGATGGAGGGAAACCGGGTGGAAAAGCTTGATCCTTCGGTATCCGGTGTAGAAGGAATCGTCATATATAAGATTCCGGGGACACCTTCGATAACAAATCCGGCAGGTGCCGCAGCCCCGGAGGCTGCAAGCAAGCGGGTGATCTGGATCTCTGCAGGTGGAAAGAAATTATATACAAAGAAAATGGCTGTGGCAGATCCAAAAACCGATACAACGGTGATTTCTGCAGCTACGGATGAGGTGCAGGAAAATCTGATCGGCGAATATGTTACGGCATTTACCGGCACAGTAAATGCTTCCACGGAAAAGGCATCCGTTGCGGTTTCTTTTGATATGCAATATCTGGAACAGAAGTATACGATACAAAATGAATTCAAGCTGAGAAATGTACTCAGGTAAGGAAGGGGCGTTCGTATTGAAGATGGTAAGATGGCATCGGCAGAAAAAAAATAACGGAAACAGGAAAAAGAGAATTGCATCCGCAGTCTGTATGCTGGGGGTGCTTGTTGTCTGTCTTGGGGTTGTCGGGTACCGGAATAAATTAAAGGCGGATGAGAAACTTCCGGTGATGACAAGAGGAGTCGTTGACCAGATAGAGCAGATTCCGGAGTCGAAGCGCAACATTTACGATGCGAATGCCGCAGCGGCAAAGCTTGGAACAAAGGAAAACCCGTTTCTGATTCTTGAAATTGTGCCTTATGAGGAATACGCAGAGTTTGGATACCAGATCAGTGGATGTGAACCGGTAAATGTGGAAGAGATGCGTTATGGGGATGGGGATCTTACAACGGTTACATCCATAACCGGTGCAAAATACGAACAGAAAAAGGCTTATTTTTTCCCGGATGAGCCGGAAGGGGACATTTCAAAATATTCTGGAAATATGCGTGTCTGTGATGATGGCATGAAAGATGCAGAATATACCGGATACTATGAGCGCGTCAAAGATGGGGAAGGAACGTTTGTCCAAAAAATTGTAAAAGGGGAAGACGGAAATGAAAGCTTATCGTTTGTCAGACAGGATCATGGAAATATTATCTGGCATACAGTAAATGATTTCGAAAAATCGGATTATAAAGATCAGACATTTGATGAAAGGACGGATCGTGAACTTACCAATGAGGGCGACCGGATTTATACAAAAAGAAAAAGTACCGGTGATAAATCAAAGGATAATATCAATGTAACAGAGAATTACTATCTATATAAAAACAATGATTATTTTTTAAAGGACAGTATCGGCTGTAAAACACAGGAGGAAGCAGACAATTATTCGGTGATTATTAAAACGATTACACCGGAAGAGCTGAATGCACAGCCGAAATGGGCAGATTATGCGGATCTGTATGTGGTTTCTCCAAAGGTACATTCCGGGGGTGATAATATCAGAGAGATCTGGAAAAAACACAACAGGTACGGAAAGCATTCGTCTGTTTCTTCGTATACGAATGGATTTAATGGATCGAAAGATATCAGCTGGGATGTTGTCAAGAAAATGTATAAGAAGATCAATCGGGAGGAGAACTATGCTCCGATCTTTATGGATTCCGGGGTGTATATAGCTACACAGGGATCTTTAAGTGGGGAAAAATCGGTTACGTTTCATATTTTGGACTGGAATATGAATCCAACCATTTATACTTATACCGATACGGGCTATAACAATAATATGTATAAACTGGCAGTCATGCTGTTTTCCATGGATTCTGAACTGTTTCAGCGGTTGTATCTGGATGGAGAAGATGCCTTGATTCAAAAGAAAGAAATTAATGGAGTTGAGACTGGTGTGTTTACTGCACAGACGGGCGATGCGCAGACATACTGGTCTATGTTTACATTTCTTCCGTCCGATGTGGATGGACGTGTGATCGGCGAGAACTGGTACCATTACTGGACGAAGCAGGATAAATGGGAGAAGTATATGACTGCCGGAAATATTTCTACCGATGAAAATCAGGGATATTTAAATGGCAGACTGTTTGTGTTTAAAGGGGATACAACTTCCACACAGGCATTTGGCACGGGGACGGTTCCGGCATCGGATCCGAATTCTAAGTTTACGGATTTTAAGGAATTTACGGGAAATGATCCCAAAGCGACACCGGCAGATGCAGTCCGTTATATTCTCGGATATAAAACATCAAAGGATCATGTGGATGGAGAACTGCGGATATTGGATATTGAGCCATGCTATGACCGAAAGAACGGGTACTCGCTGAAAAAGAGTTATATCCAGCTTATGATTCCGAATTTTATCGGGGATATTAAGATTACCCATATGACTACGGCAGAGTTTATTGGTTCCACGGAGGATCTAAACAGCAAGTACAACATGATTTATCTTGGGCTGGATCAGGGCGCTTACAATCTGGTAGAAAAGGATGTAACCTATAAAGATGCAGATGGCAATGTGAAATGGATCAAAGAGAATCAGACGGTGTGGAATGATACCACGATGAACGGAAAAATATATTTCCATACCGGAGATAAAATGACCAGTGCAGAGTATAGCAGGTCAGACGGCATAAGCCGTTCGGTCAAGTTTCTGTGGGCTGGAAGCGGAAATAATGTTATAGAGGATACGACACTCCGTTTCCCGGGAAATGACATTACAAAGATTAAGAAAGCGGAACTGGAGAACTTTTTACATGCCGGTTATCCGGTTGTTGCGGTTGATGATCTCTATTGCCTGTCCGATAAAATAGATGCCGGTTCAAACCTTGCAGATCTGGTAAGGGAGAGTAAGAGGGAAAAGAAAACCATTTACCAGACGTCAGATAGCAATGGGCTGATTGCAAAGGTAAAAGAGGTCTGTCCGAAAATTACGTTTACAAAACTGCCAAATGAATATCAGGGAACGACTTCGTCTGGGGGGAAAAATGATACGTCTGTTTCCGTAGATGACAGTCAGGCAAATTATCTGGATGTGGACGGTTTTGGCAGATCAAAACTTGATTTTGGTTTTCAGGTGACGGATGTGCCATCCGCACAGTATCAGTGTAAAGTTTATATTGACCAGAATCAGGATGGTAAATTTGAAGAGGGGCTGGCCGATGTGGATGGCTCCGGGGATGCGGATGATTCGGATGATACAGGGGAAGTTTATTATGAGGGAGATGTTTTTACGGCAGGAGACGGGGAACAGAACATTACACCGGTAAAACTTTCCAAACTGTACTTCGGGCTGATCCAGTGGAAGATTGTTGTATACCGCAAGGATAATCCGGACATTCATTTTACACGTACCGGCTGCTCGGTTGCAAAAAACCAGACCGGACAGAAACGGGAGATTAAGGTGCTTCAGATTATGCCGGATACGGATACTAATAATAAGGGGTATCTGAATTTGCACGAAAATACGCTGTTTACGAAATATTATAATGCATTGAATGATTATAATATTACCGTGGTAACGACTACGGTTTCTAAGTTTCAGGAGAATTATTTCGGGGAGAAATTTGTGTATGATTATTCCAGGGATATTTCAGCCCAAAAGGGAAACGAAAATCCAGCTAAAATGTCAAAAAAACAAAAGGAACTGTATAATACGTACAATATGTTTATTCTGGGATTTGGCGATACGTTCCATAAGGTAAATATGTCGAATAAAAACGGTGCGATTGATTTCCTGAAATATTTTATCGCCTCTGGAAAAAGTGTTTTGTTTACGCATGATTTTACTTCTATGCATAATGTGCACAGTGGGGATTTCGGATATTCTGCCAATACATATCTGCGTGATGTCATGGGAATGAACCGGTATAAAGCTGTGAGTGGGAAACTGACCGAGAGCGAACGAAAGGAACTGCTGGCTTATCAGGCGAAACATAAGTATGATACAATGACCCAGACAACCGTTGGCAGCGACGGTACACTTTCTACAACGGCACTTGGTAATACCCAGGGATTTACTTACTATGCCATGAAACGTCTGGGATGGGAAAAGAAAAATACGGATCAAATAATCCCATACCGGTATATGATCAGAAGTTATAAAAATGATGAATATATCTGTGGCGTGAATAACAATAACGTGAAATTGACAGGATTTAACAATAATAATGACCTGACAACGCGTGCAACGAAGACAAATACGGGACAGATTACGGAATATCCGTTTAAAATTGACGAAACACTTAAAATTGCATCAACGCATGGGCAGTGGTATCAGCTGGACATGGAAGATCCGGAAGTTACGGTCTGGTACTGTCTTTCGGATAATGAGAACGGAGATCCATGTGCATGGGCGGGTACGGCTTCAAACGGAGATGGAACCGGTGCCACCTATGGGGCTTCCCCGAATGATGCCGCCAATAATTACTATATTTACAGTAAGGGAAATGTTTTTTATTCCGGAGTAGGTCATTCTACGGTAGATGGAGATATGGAGGCAAAACTTTTCATTAATACGATGATTGCCGCATACCGTACCACATATGAGCCACCAATGGTCGAGATCCTGAATGAAGAGGCGGAGCTTTTAAAAGAGGAGTCCGGAAATGGAAGTGATCCGAATCTGGTGTATAAGATGAACTGGATGAAAGAATATGGAAATAACCTTGACGGCACTAAGGAAAAAATTCGCTTCAGCCCGGTCGAACTGAATACCGTCAGAACGAAGCTGACCTGTTCGATCCAATACAAAGATGGAACTTACGTAGATAAAATTTACAAAAAAGACGGAACGTTGATTGAGGGAAAAGCAACGAAGGAGAATCCTAAAAAATATGTGTTTGAAAACCTAAAAAATATGGGTGAGTATTACTTTATTTATGATACAACAGGGGAAAACAAAAAGAAGGAAGGGGATATTGTTTTTGAAATTTATAACAATAAGTCCAAAAATCCGGATGGAACACCAAGGGTGGGAAAAACTACTGTGAAAATGGAATCCCAGAATTTGTTTTTGCTTGATTAGTATGGGGATTTAAGAAAAGACACACAATGTGAGAGAGTATCGCATTGTGTGTCTTTTTTATGATGGTCATAGGTAGAATACATTTTGCAATTACATATATGCAGTATACGTAAAGTTTTCCTTGCCAGGAAGGTGGGGGATATGCTATGGTAAACATATCTTTTTTCAGTGGCAGTTTCTGCCAGAAATCCCATTTGTTTTGTTGTATAAGTGAAAGATGTGAACTTTGATGTGCCTTTGACGGTCAGGTTTTGACGGTCTGAGTTTGACGGTCGGGGTTTAACAGTCTGCAATTTTTATGCGTTGAAATAAAAGCAAAAACCACATATAATATAAGGAGAACATTTGGAAAAAGAACAAACGAAAAATCAACAGGAGAAGAATCAACAGGAGAATCAGAAAAAGTCCCAAAAGCTGCAGTGGCATCCGGCATTCTGTTCAGCCTTGCGCCTGGAACTGCTGGAGGATGCAGAAAATCTGGAATTTACCGATGAGTTCCAGCTTACGGAGAAACCTTTGCAGATTGACTGTACGGTTGTAAAAGTAAAGAAGGACTGCAAAATAAAAAATGAAATCGGGAAGATCTTCCGGAAACACAACATTTTTGAATATAAATCCCCGATGGATGAGCTGAACATTGATACTTTTTACAAGGCGGTTGCGTATGCGTGCCTGTATAAAGTATTACCAAATCATGTGGATGAGATTCCGGCAGAGGAGATTACCATTACACTGATTCGAGACCGCAAGCCGGTGAAGCTGCTGGGGGAACTGGAAAAATCTGGGTATGAATGCCAAAAAGAAACAGCCGGGATTTACTATGTCTATGATGTGATGTTTCCGGTGCAGATCATTGCATCATCGGAACTGGACACGGATATGCATGTACAGCTAAAAGCATTGACGAATCATCTGGAGGAATCGTTGATGCGTCAGTATTTATTGCAGGTGAGTACCTTTGAGGGAAGGGAGAAGAATCTTGCAGATATCGTGCTGCAGGTCATTGTAAACAGTAACATGGAGAAAGTACTGGAATGGAAAGGAAGTGAAAGGATCATGTGTGAGGCATTACGTGTTTTGATGGCAGATGAATTGAATGAGGAACGTGTGGAAGGTCAGCGCGAAGGAAGAGTTGAAGGTCAGCGCGAAGGACAGATTCGTGCATATGCATCCCTGGTGCAGGATGGGA
>ERZ780052.289-NODE-289-length-20726-cov-9.331914_pt1 | contig 20726 bp, 16 predicted proteins | sample MGYA00511845_ERZ780052 | MGnify/ENA primary metagenome ERZ780052 (study PRJEB29588, sample SAMEA1970897) | human gut metagenome | biome: human gut; feature: human-associated habitat; material: faeces | place: Denmark | collected 2008/2010 ...
AGAAGTGGGGTTTACACTAAATCCATAACTCCAAGATTGAGAGGCTGCTGCTTGATACCATTTGATAGTATAGGTTTTACCTGAACCTTGTTGTATGATAGTACCGTCAGTTTTAGACCTGGCAGTTAACTCAAGATTCTCGGTAGCTCTCCAACCTGTACCATCTGCCCAAGTTACCCAAGAAGGTCTGCCCGAAGCACTATATGCAACACTCTCTACAGTACTAGTAGCTACACCATCCAAATATTTAGTTCTAGTAGAAGTAGCCCCAAACCAAGGCTTCTCATTAGTAGGTTCTCCGCCTAAAGCCGAGAAATTCAAAGTATCTGTCCAAAGAGTAAAAGTATATTTCCAAGTTACCTTATGAATATCCTCTAACTTTACTGTTTCGTTATTTCCATAGGAACCGGCATTGGATAGTTCCAACCCCACATAATTTTCCCCTGTTCCTGTAGGGGAGAGTGCTAACAATTCAGCCTTGGTAGGACAGTCATTACCGTCCTTACCAAGGCCTACTTTACTTTTGACAGCACTCCAGGTTGCTATCTCTCCCATAAGATTTATTTGTTTTTAAGTTCCTGAATCTCTGCCTTCAAAGCCTTGATTTCATCGTAGAGAAGTTTAACACCTTCGATTGCCAAGGTTGACATCTTGTGATATTTAACTTGTTTTACGAGTACGTATTCTTCTCCGTTGATTTCCAAGGTTTCGAATTCCTCTGGATTAGGTACCGTAGATTTCTCTACTGGAACTTCTTCCACATATTTACCAAATCCTAAGCCTTCGAGGTTCTGAGCAATAGTTCCCTCGTCCTCTTTACCAAGCATTTCGAATGACTTGGTTGGTATCTGGCAAATCTGTTCCAGAGTATGATTCAAATCCTTAATGTTAGATTTGAGTCGAACATCTGAAGATTCTTTGAAGAAACCAGAAGGAGCCGTGGTCTTAGCAAATACTACCTGGTCGGTAGTTGCCAATCCCAATTGAGCTCTAGTTACTGTATGAGGATTATCCTTTCTACCTGCATGGCTATTGATAGAAGTTTGAGCAGCAGTACCTGCAGCCTTAGCATCGGCAATAGCAGCAGCCTGAGCAGTAGATACTGGCTTATCAGCATCAGAAGTATTATTAACATTACCCAATCCAACCTGAGTTTTAGTAACTGTATGAGGATTAGATTTATTGGCAATGTGATTATTTACCTTAGTTTCTAAGGCAGTTACATCTGAACCAGTATCGGCAATCAAATCGTCAACGTAAGTTTTCAATTCTGTACGAAGAGCATTGATGGCATTAGTTCTATTGGTAATCTCATTTGCCAACCCCTGTACGGTATTATCCAAGTTAGTCTTATCTGCTGCAGTCATTACACCTGCAGTAGTCTTAGTTGCTGCAAGTATATCTCTAATTAAATCTGTAGCACCTTCATAAGCCTTACCATCTGCACTCTTAGTTTTATTATTAAGAGTAGCTCTTACATTAGTTGAATTATGGGTAAGAGTGAATCCAGTAAGAATAATTCCTGGAAGAGAACTATTAAAGGTATCATGAGCATTATCTTTTGCAATACGGGCCTCTTGTTCAGCTTCAATAGCATCTGGTAAGGTTTGATTAAGCTTTATTACACTATCGGCATCCATCAGACCAGCTTCTTGAGTAGTGGCTGGAGTTAGAGGGATTACCATCCCATCGGGTTTATCAATGTAATGCCCTTGACCATCCGTAGCAGAATAGTTACATAAGATAATAACATTACGCTTATTTTTGTTAGCTATTGAAACCTTACTAATTAAATTTTTAGGCATGCTAGATACCACATCCTCAAGATGCTTACCTCTACTACCTTCGAAAGCAGTACCTGCAATTTCCCCAATGATAAGAGACGAAGTATTACTGTCTACGAATTTAGTACCTGACCAACGGAATTGGTATGGAGGTTCACCATCGGCAACATTTATATAAATCTTACCAGATTCTCCAACTACGGGAGTTTGGTGACCTGCATCCGTATACAATTGAACATTAGTAAGACCTCCAGTGGGGCTTACATCATAGGTAGCATATACTTCAAGTACATCATCTACATATGAAGGCAAATGGTTAGCAGGTACTAACCCCTTCCCATCCAATGGAGCAAAGCCATCAGCCTTACCCTTAGTTGCTACAAAGGCATCATGCTTAGCTTCTAGAGTGTTAATGTTATTCTGCAGTTTATTATCAAGGGCAGTGTCTGCCGCAGTTCTATCAGCAATCTCTTTATCAATCCTTGCACCCAATGCAGTATCAGCAGAAGTACGAGCAGTTGCTTCATCGTTTACAGCTTTAGTAAACTTGGTATCTAAAGCAGTATCTGCAGCTTTTCTATCAGCTACTTCTTGAGCAAGAGCGGCTTCTGATTTACCGTCCAAAGCTTCGATAGCATCTTTACGGTCCTGAACCTCTTGAGCAATAGCATTGGGTAATGTCTCATCCAGATTAACTTTATCTTGGGCGGTCATTACACCAGCTTTCTCTGTAGTAGCTGCTGGGATATAAGTAGTCTTATAATCTTCAGGCTCATGAGTATAAATACCCTCTTCTTTTTTAGAAGAGAAATTATGAGTTAAAGTAACATGACTGCTTTGTTGACCTACCTCAACTGGTTTATCACCAGATAAGATAATAATATTATCTGGTATAGAATCAAACAGCTTCTTATCTGCTGCAGTTTGTACACCAGCTTTCTCTGCAGTAGAGGCAGGCAATGTAATAGGATTCTGTTCTACTGTACCATCTTCAACTACGGTCTTAGTAGCAGCTATGCCAACAGTAGTTTCATTGGGAGTTACTGCACCAAGAGCAAAGTTAGCCGTAGAGATTCTATCTAACTCAACCTTATCCTTAGCAGTCATCGTACCAGCCTTAGTAGCCGATACCTGAGGCAAATCGAAAGTTTCGGTAGTATCAGCATTCAAACCGTTATCCTTAGTTACCGTTACCGTTACCTTATTAGCATCAGAAGCTGCAGAGAGATCAGTTAAAGAATTTGGGTCTAACCCATCTAACTTAACCTTGTCTGCAGCAGACATAACTCCTGCAAGAGTTTGAGTTACCGGGAGTAAGTTCTTGGTAGCTTCTACTTCTTCACCATATTGGTTATTTGCATTATCCTTGGTTGAAGTCTTTACCTTGAAAGAAAGTTGGGTACCGGTTCTTGTTACAGCACTAACATAGGTAACCATGGTATCAGGCAAAGCATCAGAAGTACCTTCTTCAGCTACCAGTCTTTCTTCATGGTCATCGGTAATGTTAGTGAATTTATTATCTAAGGCAGTATCAGCATCGGTTCTGTCCTGAATTTCTTTATCGATACGTTTACCCAAAGCTGTATCGGCAGCAATACGGGCAGCTTCTTCTGCATCGATGTTATCCTGGAGAACTTTATCTGCGGCCTTTCTTTCCTCTCTCTCTGTATTTAAGTCAGAAGTATTCTGGTCAATCTTTGCTTCTAATCGAATATCCTCAGCCTTACGAGCAGCGATTTCATTATTCAGCAAATCGGTAATGGCAGTATAGTTACCATTAATGTTATCCTGAATACCCTGAATCAATTCCAGATTACGTTGAATATTAGCAGCATTCTGAGTTACCAGAGCATTGGTAGCATTCAAGGAAGTTAACAGCTCCGTACGAGTTTCAGTTACGAAAGTTCTCAACTCATTTACCGTAGTAGTAAGAGTATTACTTAAGTTAGTGAAAGTCTGTTGCAGAGTATTATCTCCTTGTTCACGCAGATTCTTTTCAGCTTCAAGCTTATTCTCCAACTCAGTAAGCTTAGCAGTCATAGTTGCTGCAAAGTTGGGATCATCACCGAGAGCCTTAGCAATCTCGGCCAAAGTATCAAGTACCTCTGGAGCAGAGCCAATAATCTTTTGGATAGCTGCCTCTACTTGTTCAGAATTTTGGAAATCCGAATCATTCAACAATTCAGATACCTTTGTGATATAGTTAGCATGTTCCTCAATGCCATCCAACTTAGCAAAGAGTAAATCAGTAAAGTCATTTGAAGAAAGTACCTTACCGTCTACCTTATCTACCTTCTTAGAATCTAAGGCTTGGTCAGCAGCAATTCTGTCTGCCTTCTCTTGAGCCAAAGCATTATTGATAAGGGTATCTTGGTTAGCTCTTTCTGTAGCTTCCTTATCTATGTTATTCTGTAATTCAGTATCACCAACTAAGCGGTCATTCTTTTCGGTAAGTATATTTTGGTTGATACCCGCCATATCATCTTTATGGTTCTGAAGGTTGGTATCAATCTTTGCCTCAAGAGAAGTCTCTTTGGCAATTGCTCGGTCTTTCTCTGCATTAATAGCAGTAGTATTAGCATTTACCTTTGCTTTTAATTCATTCATAGCATCGGTATTACCTGCCTCTAGAGAATCAATACGAACTCCCAAAGCATTATCACCGGCAATACGATTTTCCTTTTCTTGTTCAAGCTTAGTGTTAAGATTAGCCACCTCGGATTCCAAAGCCTGCTTAGCATTATCCAATTTAGCCGTAAACTCAGTACTCAAGGCTTTATCGGCTGCAGTACGGTCTGCTGCTTCTTTATCCAAATTTACCTGAAGAACTTGGTCTGCAGCTTTTCTTTCTACACTCTCAGTATTAAGGTCAATATTGAGAGTATCGATACGAGAACTCAAAGCACTGTCGGCATTCGTACGGTCAACGATTTCTTCGTTAATCATATCCTTAACTTCCTTGTAGTTATCACCTACAGTCTTAGTTAAGTTTGTGATTGCCTCTGAATTTCTTTCTATATTATGTTGATTAGTAGCGATTGCCGTAGTATTGGCATTTACCTGCTCAGTAAGCTCATTACGCAAAGTATTGATAGACTCTTGCATACTCAAAGCCAAGTCTGAGATACGCTGGTTAACGTTAGCCAGACTTTGAGTATATGCTTCATCAGCAGTCTTTCTTTCGGCAATCTCCTTATCCAAGTTAGCCTGAATTACTGCATCGGCATCTTTACGGTCTTGGATTTCCTTATTAAGGTTATCTCTTACAACCCCGAGTGCAGCATCTCCAGTAGCAGACTTATTGTCTACGTATTCTTTCAGTTTAGTTTCAAGGGCAGTATCTGCATCCTTACGAGCTTGAACTTCAGCAGCTACTTCAGCACTGTTTGCCTCGTCTCCTGCAATACGGTCTTCGATTTCTTGGTTAACCTGTTCTGTAATTGCAGCCAACTTCCTAGTGATGGTAGTTGCAAAGTTGGGGTCATTTCCAAGGGCATCAGCAATTTCCTTAAGAGTATCAAGTACTTCAGGTGCTGAACCAATAATCTTTTGGATAGCCGCATTTACTTCCTCTTCAGTTTGGAAACCGGCATCATTTATAAGCTGAGAGAGATGGGTAATATAGTTTGCCTTTTCTTCTATGCCATCCAATTTAGCTTTGAGTATATCGGTAAAGTCGTTCTTAGTCAAAGAATAACCTTCACGTTTATCTACCTTCTTAGCATCAAGGTCTTTATCACCCTTTTCTCTAGCAGCAGCCTCGGCAGCAATAGCATTAAGCAATTGTTCTTTGTCTTCTACACCCTGCTCTTTTATATCCTCGATTTTGTGTTCGAGAACTAAATCCTGAGCAGCACGAGTAGTGGCCTCTGAATCTATATTGTTCTGTAATATCTGGTCTGCAGCAGTACGTGCTTGAGCTTCCTGGTCAATCTTACCTTGAAGAGCATTGTCTGCATTAGTACGGTCTGTTACCTCTTTAGAGATTTCATTGTGAAGAACTTGGTCCTCAGAATGACGGTCTACCTTCTCTTGGTCAATCTTACCCTGAAGAGCTAAAGTATCAGCCTGGCGATTAGTGATTTCTTCATTAATCTTAGAATCCAGTACGGTATCTGCATTGGTACGATTTGCAGTTTCTTCAGCAATCTTTGCCTCGAGTGCAGCCTTATCATTGATATGAAGAGTCTTAAGGTTATTTACACTTTCCTTAATCTCATTATCGGCAGCGATACGTTCATCTTTTTCCTTTTGAATAAGGTCCTTGAGTTCTTTCTCAAGTTCACCATTACCTTGATTTACCTTATCTTCAAGGTCTTTGATGTCTTCAGCATTCTTATCTACCTTCTTCTCAACTCGGTCGATTTCAGCTTTTAAGTCTGCCTTAACGGTATCAATCTTCTTATTGATTTGGTCTAACCCATATTCTAGGTTATCCTGAACTGCAGCTACTTCAGCACCCAGAGCAGCTTCAGCTTCCTTAGCACGATTAACCTCTTCGGTTAAAGCAGTACGAAGGTCGGTTAATTTATTAGTGATGGTAGTTGCAAAGTTGGGGTCATTGCCCAATGCTTCTGCCAACTCTTTAAGAGTATCAAGGGCATCATCAGCACCATCAACCAAATCACTAATCATCTGTTTAACTTCTTCCTCGGTTTGATATTTCAAATCATTCTCAAGCTGAGAAACTTTAGTGATATAATTTGCATGTTCTTCGATGCCATCAAGTTTAGCCTTCAACTCATCGGTAAAATCATTTTTCGATAAGTCGTATCCTTCTTTCTTATCTACCTTATTCTTGATAGAAAGTACGAAGGCCCAGAACTCATTTATAGTTCCTCCAAAGCCAGCTTTAACAAAGTCATCATAGTAACCCTGTAATAACCGCTGGTCTATTTCTTCGCAGGTATAATACTTACTTACATACATATTTTATAAAATTTAAGGATTAATTACTGCACGTTGACGACCCAGTAAGAATTCAGAATCGATATCCCTGAATGGTTCTCCCTCTGAACCACAGAAGGCATTCATTGGTACATCCGGATTTTCGGGGTCTACATCTCCACCGTCCTCAATATCTCCCCGTATGCAAGCATAATCAGGAAGCCTATTTACACGGAACTTTATTACCTGGCCTATACCAGGATGAGGTATTATTTTATCCCAGATATCCCCGAAGTAATCTTGAAAGCAGGTGACAAATTTGTTTCCGGTCATCGATTGAAATGCCGTTACATCATTGCCATTACCTTTCATTTCAATATGAACTCCAGAGGTACCATTGAGGATAACCAGATTACTATCAAACCAAATTCCACTGTTTGTAGTAATTGGTGTCCACCTCAGTACTAACATCTTTGCCATATACTTTATTTTTATTCTACAAATTCAACTTTGGTATCTCGGTCTCTCTTTAGGATAACCATGAAAACTAAAGCCTCATCCTTTGCCTGAGCAGTCTGAGTATCTCCAGAAGGCTTATACGTTATACCATTAATTACAAACCTATCTTGTTCCCAATTAAAATCCCAATAACCTTCCGGTGTAAGATAACCGATTTGTTCTATATAAGATTTAGAAATTAGTATTGATAAGTTTTCATCATCCAATTCTCCTGAAATAGTTGCCTTATTGATAGGCCAGTTTCTGAAAGCATTGTAGTAACATAATGCCTCGATTTGGATGTTATAATATTTAGGTATACTGTCTTCGGCATGACTGAGAAGCTGATTAACATGTTTGGCCCAGGTTATGGATTGCCTACCAGCATCCCAATCTAAGAAGTCAGTGATAATTTTCTTGTATCTATCCCAAGAGCGGATGTTTACCATTCTCCAGGGTTCTTTTGTCATAACTTAGTTAAGATTGATTTCTTACCACCTTTTACTGGAGCACTTGGGTTGGGTCCATCTAATACTCCAGGTTGCCTTCTGTTAACTACTTTTGGGACTACGGTTCTAAATACTTCATCACAGAACGGTAAGTAGATTTCCAATCGTGAAGCTAACATACAAAGGTTCTTCCTTAATTCATCTATTAATCCACCTGGTTGCATTGCTTGAGAAAGTGTTTTCCATAGGGAACTTGTAGCATCTGCCAAGGTATCATAATATTGCACTTCAGTAGGCCCAGTAGTGATTTGTTTTATCCTATCACCTCGGGCAAGTTCGGGTTTAGAAGTACCATCACCAGTTTGTTCTTTGGTAGAAGTTAATTGACTTAGGTATTCTGAAGTACTTGTTAATAGATTAAGTATCTTCACATTGAGAAAGTCCCATGCTGCCAATTCCATTATTAATTGGTTTTCTAGTGCTTCATACCATAATTCATCAGTATACTTATCTGCAGGAATTTGGTGATTTACTAGAGGACCAATATAATATTGCCATTTGGTGATGTAGATAGATTTATCTTCCCTGGTCATTCCCTCTGATATCTCTGAAGGAATATAGTGGTCGATTAAGTTATATATTGTATCGGCTAATGCCGTATGACCATAATCACAAACTACCAGAGTCTTATCTACGGTGATATCTAAACCATTAGAGTTGGTTACATGTAGGGTTACTGTATAGAAACCGGGAGTTTCATAAGAATAGGAAACATGTCTTCCACCATTGAAAACCTCTCCCTTATCATCGCCAAAGTCCCAGTCAAAAATGGATTTGGCCGGGACTTTGGATATGACTCTGAATGAAACTTCCAGACCTGACGTAACGTACAAAAAGTCCAGATTGTTATTCATATTAGTCTGTCTTATGTAATTTTCATATATTACCCTTTAGAAGAGGATTCGAATTCTTCCAGCAAAGCCTGAATAAGTGTTTCTACTGTATCATCTTTCTCGGCAACGATTTCATGAAGACCTGCTACCAGTTTCAGTTCTTCCAGGGAATAGCCCTTTGCAAGTTTTTCAAGAGTCATGCCTTTCTTGAACTGAGCATTCAGTCTCTTATCCAACTTTTCGATGTCGGCCTCTGAATACTTTTCGATTTCTGATTTATCAGCAATGATAATCAGATGGCCAGAGGCAATTGCCTTCTGAATCTTTGGTGCACGGAATTGACGACGAGAGAGTTCCTTGTCTTCTCCTCTACAAACGGTAATACCAGTTGATTGGTCATGAAAACTGTAAGCTCTTGGTCCCACAGTTACTGTATATTTATCTTTAGCCATATTTCCTAAGATTTAAAAATGATTAAAGAGAGGATAGGTCTTTTTAGTTACCTACCCTCTCAGGGAATTTATATAGATGAAACCGGACGTCCCTTATTATTCTAGGTTAACCATCAAATATGGGTCTACGTTCATGAACTCGGGGAAACCGAATTCTGAGAACTTCTTGTCAGCAGCCAGCAACAGAGTTGCATCCTGGTACATCTTAGAGAAGCCAGTAGTCAAGCTTGCATAGATTGCCTGAGTCTGGTTAGAAACGATTCTTTCAGATTCAAGCATCAACTGACGAGCAGTAAGCTTAATCAAGGCAGCAGATGTATCAATCAACAGCAACTGTTGGTCGGGTGTACCCGGGTGAATGTAGAAGTCAGCATTCTTGGGAACAGGAGACTTAACATTCAGGGTAGCTTCTGTAGTACCAGAGTGACGATCCTTGAATTCCGGCAAGTTCAGCATTTCGATTGCCTGGTCTTCACCACCAATCATAGTTTGGAAGTTACGTCCCATACGAGCAGCACGTACCCAAATATGCAGAAGGTCTTTGTAAGTGATACCGTTAGTTGTTTCGTATACACCGATTACCGGGGCAGACTCAGAGCCATCAGGGTTGTTACCATTGATAGCAACGTCCATAGCCAGAGTATCCAGAGCATAACCCAACTGAACACCAAAATCACGAAGGTAGATTCCCAAGACATCGAGCGAAACATAGTTACGAACTTCATCAGTAAGTTTGAAACCTTTTCCGATTTTGAAGAGGCTAACTGATTTCTGTCCGAAGCTAACATCGCCCAATGGGATAGTTTCTGCCTCATTAACCTTTGCAGGGGCAGCATCCGACATGTTAACCATCGGCATGATTGCTTGCAAACCATTGATGGGTTGATCAGATGCAATGATGTTCGGATAGAACGGAGCCTGGCGCATACCCAATGTGATAGCAGCACGGATGATTTCCGGAACAATCCAACGAACATTCTGTTGGGGCATTGTAAAGATGTTCTGCATCGTGTCCACTTTTGGATTGATGCCCATCTTTTCAAAAAGTTCATCTTCTGAAATACCCCATTTACCGGTAACCAATTCTCCAAAAGTTACCTCTACAGGCTTCTTGTCCTGTGAACCGGAACGAACAGCTTCCAAGCTTCTTACCATTTCCGGCAGCTCATTCATAAAATCCTGAGCCTTCAACTTTGTAATATCTATTTTATTTTCCATAACTTCTTTTCTCTTATTTGATGAGTACTTGAATTACCTCATTTGCCTCTTCTGCTGGATTAAGGGCAATGAACGGGGTTGAAGTTGCTTGGTTAGCTTTTACGAATCTATCGTTAAGCAATTTTCCATCTGGAGTTACATAGCCAGCTTCGATATTTCCGTTTGATACCCAGTTACAAATCATGTAACCTTCCATAGCTACTGTTACCTCTACCGGGAAATTTCTTTGAGGTTGATAAGCAGGGTTAACGTTATCCGTTACTGCTACACCCAAATAAACTTGAGTAGCTACATCAGTGCAAGGGTAAATCAAACCTTCTTCATTCAAAGCCACTGGCATACCCTGTACGATTTTCTCTCCAGCTTTAACATTGAAAGCCTGGTGCAATTTGTGTGACTCACTTTTGTAAATCACCGCTCTCGGGGTTCTTTCCCCAAAGAGAGTAAGTTGCTGAGGGTCGTTTACGATTTTAGTTTTTTCCATAACGCGGATTATTTATATTAATTATTTGATTTTGTTTCGATACAAGTTATCGATTACATTCTTAGTACTCGGAGATTCTGAATTCCGTTGGGTATCAGTACCCTGGGTTCCAGTTTTACCCTCGGTATCATCCTCAGCAATTGAGGAAGCACGGTTGACGTCCTTAGAACCACATTTTGAGCAAGTGAGAGGGAACTTCTCTTCCAAGCGAGCTTGGTAATCCTTGGTCAAGGAAATAAGAGTAGTAATACCAGTAGTCTCGGCATTGAGCATCGTAACGATTGTCTCATCTACCTTATCACCCATCAACTTCTTGTAGGTTTCTACGGCATTTTCACGTAGAGAAGCAATGTGATTCTTTCCTACGGTTGCCATTTCCTTCAAGTTAGCTACTTCGGCATTCAAGTTGGTAATCTGTTCCGTAAGAGAAGTTTTCTCTGTAGTAAGATTATCTACTGAAGTTTGCAATTCGTTTCTGGATGATACCAAAGTCTGAATGCAGGCAATTACATTTTCCTGATTCATCTCTTTACCTTCTTCCAGGGTAAGCATGTTATCCCCGAAAAGGCTTTCAAGAAATTTTAGTAATTCTTCGTTCATGTTATTTTTATTTGAATGATTATCCTTGGCATCATTATCATTAAAAGAACCCTGAGTATCGTTCTTTTCTTGATATGATGTTAAATCCGATTTGTAATCAGTAAAGAAGTATTGCTTCGATTTATCATCTCTGTATTCTTCATAAGATGCCCAAGTTCTTTTGGCAAAGGTTGGGTTAATGATTTTACCATCCGAACCAATTTTCTGGGCAAATGAATCAGCACCATGTGAAACTAGTGAGGTCTCAAGGTAACGAACAATTTCAGTAACAATTCTACGTACCATAACTCCCTTAGAGTCATAAGTACCCAGTTTCTGATAAAATTCGTTATCTTCCATTTGGGGATGGGATTTATCCCACTTAAATTGTACAGTAACTGAATTACTATGAATTGAAGGAGGTTCCATAAGGATGCCTCTAGCAATTCTTGGGTTTGCCTTACCATCGATTTTCAGAATACCGTTGATACCAGCGGGTATAGTAAAGCTACCGTCTTTATAGGATTCCTGCCACATTACTTGTGATACAGCACCAATAGCATTACCGATGTTGGTTTCATGGTCACAGTTTACTGTTTGACCAAGCAACATCTTCATAGAAGCCTTTAGTACTCCATTCTGACCAAAGTCTGTCGGGTTCCAATTCTTAGATACAATCGTTTCTGAAAGTAATCTGAACATTGGTTCGATAAACTCTTCGTCCTTAGGAGTTAGTTCCGATTTGTCTAGGTTGGGATAGTAAGTATTATAATCTATATCCCCTCCCCAAAACCCAAATTGAGCAATGGAATCCGGTGTAGGATTTTTCCATTTGTAATAATTCTCTGAGAAAGCCTTGGCTCCCACTGCTTCTGGGATATACCCAGCCATAATGGTATGGCCTTGACCTATCACCATAGAATCAAGATGCTCTTTGTTTTTCTTTGTAAATTTACTCATCTTGCTTTAGTATTTTGGTCTCCTCGAGAAGGAGCCGGGTTATTCTTATCTCTTGACCTACGAGCAGATTGGTTTTTATCATCTTGCCTTTGTTTCTTCTTAGTTCCTTCTTGGGGGTCTGTATTACCTCCCTTAGCAAATTGGTCCTCAAGTGAAACTCTTGGTTCCTTTTCATCTGGTGAATCATAACCCATTGCCCAAGCATATTGCTCTTGGCTAATGATACCTGCCTTATACAATAAGTCAAGGTTCTGTATCTTATACTGAAGACCTTGTTGGATTTTAACTTCATCAGAAACTGTAGAAGTTCCCCAATCAATCTTCATTCCCTTATTATTAAATCCTGCCAGACGCAGTTCTAGAGAATAAAGTCGATCCAATACATAAGCTACAAGCATTTGGATATTTTTTAATTGGCTAATCATCTTAGACAGCATTATACCAGTTGCACCTTCACCAGTAGTAGATGATACCCCAATGATAGAGCCATTAACTCCCAACCCATTTGCTACAGATTGTTGATTCATATTCCAAGGCTTCTCGATATTACCGAGCTCCTTAGTAGTAGAATTTAGTTTGAATTCATGGTCATCTATGTAACCAGCAACTACCCCATCCTTCATACCCTCTTTAACATTACGTTTGAGGATATTGAGTTCATGGTATAATCTGGATTCATAAGCTTTTATACTCTCATTTGGCCTTTGTGGAGATTTCTGCATCTTAGCTTCTAAGAAACCAACCATACCACAAATCTCCATGATATGTTTGAAGTTAATCTTCATATCATTTTGTCCTTTGAGAGAATCCAATGCAGGCATAAATGGAGGAACTCCATAAGGTTCATCGGTATCATTGAACATACCAACATAGAAATAGGTTTCTGGGTTAAGCTTAATGTAATCTTGTTGCTTAACAAAGAAATTTATATTCTTTTGGTAAGGAGCATACACCCCATTTAATTCACGTTTAAACTTGATGTGTTCTGGCTTAAGGAATAATACAGTAGCCAAACCATCAAGCTTATCATTTGGTACTCCTTCTACGGATATTGCCCCACTTACAAGAAGTTGAACAATCATTTTATTAACTAAACCATCTATACCAGCAGTATATCTGGTCCATCCCTTGGTGGCTTTCTTAAGATGTTCTCTCATCTTTGAAGCCTCTTCATCGGTATTATTAGGGAAAGTTACTGTATGACTGGTGTTAGCTAACTTAAACATATCTTGCAATGCAATGCCCATATCAGGATTTACCTTATATAAATCCCGAATTAAAGGTATCACATCAACACGAAAAGAGGGTTCAACTAATTTAGTCAACCCTTGTAATGATGTAATTAAGTTATCGCTATCATCGTCAACTGAAACCCTACCAGGCGAAATCGATGTGGCAGGCTTCTCCTCTTTATTAGAGGATGTACCATTCTTGGGAGGGTCCTTCTTACGTCCCCAACCCCAACTAAAATTGAAGTACTTTTTCATCTTGGTTGTACGATTACGTTAGTTTTTCCTTTCCTTATGTGATTACATATTGCTTTTCCAAAGATATCATCATCGGCATATACATCTCCTTCAAGGTCTACATCTACAGCTGAATTGTTAGCCCTATGTTTACCCATTGCAACAGGTCTACCTAAACCATCATAAATGAAGGTATAAGCTTCTTGTACAAAGAATGGGTCCTTAATGATTACGTGATCTAATCGAATATCTTCTTCCAAGTTCTCTATTATCACTGAACGATTCTTTTGGGTGGTTAACCAACCAGGGGATTTATCCATTTCAGGTCTACTTTTACCTTTTTTCTTTAGCATCTTCTGGTAGTAGTAAAGGTTAGGGTAGCCTTCGTCTTGAAGCTTAGAAGTTACTGATAAACCAACGTCATTGGATTCTGGAGCTATTACTGCCCAGTTAAACAACTTCCCAGTATCACCAAGTAACTTAGCATAAGCTCCCACTGCCATTCTTCCCTTATATACTACTTGTTCTTCTCCTAGCTTATCCATACAAGTAAATGAAGAGTAGTCAGAAGCTCTACCAGTTGAAACGTCTGCACCAATGAAATATTCTTTATCTGATTCGGGTTCACAGAATTGTCGGTATTGACCATTAAGTCTCTTCTTAATAACTGGGTAATCACTAAGGCAGTCTTCGATAGCTTTAATATCGGCTAAGTCGAAGACTGTATTACCAGATGATAAGAAGTCACCATCAATTTCTTGTGCAGTTCGTTTTGCTCCCAAAGCAGAAGACATTTGGTTATACCAATTGATATCTCGTTCTGGGTGCATTTGCCAGTATAATCGAATTGGGTTAAAAGGATTACCTCCTACAAGGGCATCTACCCAAGTTGAGTGATAGAAATTACCAACTCCATAGGGAGTGGAATTGACGATGGCAGCTCCACCAGTGGAAAGGGTAGGGAATGCAGCAGCCCAAATTTGAGCAGCCCATCTTACTACTGCTGCCTCGTCAATTACCAGAAGAGAAAGGGATTCCGAACGACCGGCTTCGGATGATGTCGGAATAGATTCAATAAATGACCCATTATCAAATTCTATCATGGAAGCAGAGCCATATTCTCCAGCTCTACCATTGATTATGGGAGTTTGAAGGTACCATGGAAGATTCTTGTACATGAACTTAATCTTCTTAAGCACCTTCTTAGCAGTTGTGTCTTTGATAGAGATAATGTTTATCTTTTTGTTGGGATGGTACATCGCCAACCAAAGACAGTACATAGAAATAAGTTCTGTAATTCCTGCCTGACGGAACTTGAGAATGATATTGAATCGTTGGGCAATGAAATTGTAGAGAACTGATTTCTGAAATGGGTATAAATCAAATCTTACCTTTCCTTTTACTGGATGTATCACATAGCAAAAAAGGCTAAAAAAGAAAACATCACTAGAAACTCGGGATAGGTTTGATAGCTCCTCCCGAGTTAATGTAGTTCTAGTTTCTGAGATAGTCTTTGCCATTACTTAAAAGTTATACGTTATTTGAAATTCGATGTCAGTACCTATACCAGATTTTATCTTTGGGTAGTAAAAGGTATTGACTCCGAATTTGTAATTAAATCTCTTAGTCTTGATTGAAAGACCAGCTCCCATATCGAAGAGATTATTGAAAGGTCTATATTTGCCATAAACGTATGGACTAAGTGATAACCTTGCAACTTTCTTTCGAGTTAATTGACCTTCATACCAGTTGTAGTTGTACTTATCTAAGTCGATTGGGAATAATCTAGTTGAATAAGTGTTAGTCTCCTTATTGAACAGACTTAAGTTCAACTTATCTTTCTTCAAAACAATTTGAACCAGGGAATCTTGGTTACTGATAACTGGCTGCCTTAGCATGGAATCAGGAAAGAGAGTTGGCTGCTTATTATCATGAACTAAGATTTTACCTGGTTCAACTTTTTCTGAGTACTTCTTCTCTGGTTTGAAGGGTTTCTCTGTGTATACTGTATCGGGGATTTCATTGACCGCTAGTTCCAGGGAATCAACCTCTCGAGAAAGTTTGTAATTCCTGAAGCAAAGGTAAATAGTAAATCCTAGAAGTACAATGAACAAGGCCCTTTTTAAATTCTTCATGTTCAAAAATTTTAGGAAGTTCGCACGCTTTAATGATACTATCTATTCGGTAATCGCTTAGCGATTACCTTTATCGAACGAAGTGAGATAATATCCAAATATACTACTTACGATATGATATATGAATAGCTATATACGCAGATAAATATATAGATATATATACGTAGTATATTATATATCTATATATTTCAAGGTACCCCAGAAACTTATATATAAGACTTTATATATAAAGCTGAAACTCATGGTTTCTTGGTATTTGCCTTTTTGAGGCATTCCTTAAACCAATAACCTATTTCACCTACTGCCCCTTTGGCAATTGTATATCTTGCCTTGTTAAGCCAGTAATGGTAATCCTTAAAATCACCTTCGAAGGTATCACCATTCTTGTGAAGGTAAACTTTGAATTTATCTGGGAATCCCATAATTGCCTTGAAGTCTTCGATTCCCAAAGGATAACCATCGGGTCTGAATTGCCTATCTGCAGGTCTGAGAGTTAATGGGGGTTTATCATACTCTAATCGATATACTCCTGGAAGAGTACTCATCTTTGCAGTTTTGATAGGCCACTTCTTTTCATCTTTAAAATCTCTAACCCAGAGCCTATGTATCTTTGCTACTGTGAGATTCTTCTTTTCAGGAAGCTTCCGATAATCATACATTGCCAGAGTCTTACTCATAAAGGGAATCTGGTTAGTATTATTTTTCTGAGAGAATGTGAGTGGTTTAAGTAAATTTCTAGTAGTTGTTGGAGTTTTTACTTGAAATACTTCATCAAAAGCATTCAAGTATTTCTTACCAGTCTTTTTATGTACTCCAATGATGAGTAATCTCTTTCGTGATAACTGTGAGTTACCGTAGTCAGAAACGCTTCTTTCGTGAAAAATAAGTTTATAGTCTTCAAGAGTTTTTTGAAGATATTCTTTTGGGAGCAAAGATAGCAAACGAGGTAAGTTTTCAATAAGAAATATCTTAGGTTTATAATGTAAGATTGATTGAATTACTAGATTCAGGGATTTATTCTCTTGGGGATTGCCCAATTCTTTTACTTTTGAAAGCCTCATAATAGAAGATGCTCCACAGTCTGGACTTGAAAGTATGATGTCTGGCTTACAATCTGGGAAGGTTTCATCTTTATAATATGGTATACCACCAAAGTTCAATTTCCACTGCTCTAAGCCTTTAGTATAAAATACTCCTCGAGTTTCTATATTAGCTATCAAATTCTTTCTAAAAGGGAACAAAAGGATGCCTGCACCAGCAGACACCCCTAATACTTTTAATTTTTTCATTTCTTGTAGCTTCTCAATTTAATGTACTTAATCCAAGCAAATGGCTTACGGTCTTCCAAATAACTCAGATTCTTATCATTATTGTGAGCTTCCTCTTCGAAACTTACATCATGATATCTTTCATTCTGTTTATTCCACTTGGCAAAGCACATGATGATTATATATTCGATAACATACCAAAGGTAGAAGAATCCAAAAGTCAGAGCCACTACCCACCAAAAGGACATACCAAATGATAACCAGAGTATGATACCGAGTACTAAACCCACTATACTACATTCAATCTGTTGTATCTGATGAATACATTCATGATTGATATCATCAGGTTTACACTCTTCTACTTTGTGTTTGAAGAATGAGTTATACACCAGAGTAATTGCTTTGTAACTGGGGAAAAGAAATACTTTTGCTACCCAGCTGTTAAAATGACATCTTTTCATAATTTACCTTTAAAGTTTTCGTAAGCATTTCTTAGTTTTTGGTCGTAGGCATTCTGGGCATACCCGGGACCATTGTATTTTCTGGCAAAGCCAGCCCAGTCCTTTTCTTTGAGATTACTCAAACAACCAGAGTTTTTCATGAAATAATACATGAGTTCTAGTTGATTTGCATGAGATTCTGACATCTTATGAACGAATTCGAAGACATCTTTACATTCACAGAGGTTGTGATTGAACCCACAAATCTGGAACATACCCCAACTTGCAGACTTCAATGCACATTCTTCGTCAATTTCTTTGGCTAATTCGAGTCTTTTGTACTCGTGTACACCTCCCAAATACTTCGATTTATCCCATTTAGGGAAGAAAATCGTAGAATATCTCTTACAAAGGTAAGCTAAATCTCTGTCAGGGAATTTCTTATGTACTTCTTTGTACATAATGTGACCCTCAAAGAGGATTTGAGGCCTACCATCAGCTAAAAACCCATCTCTACCTGCTGCTTCTACCAATTGAACAGCTTTCAATAGAGCAGGTTCTAGACCTAAGCGAATAGCAAGGTCTTTAATCATTTCATTTGTTAGTTTATCCATAACTTATCAGTTTTAATGGCTCAATTTTAGTAACAAAAGTATTGCTTATAACCCATTTTTAGGATGTTTCGAGGTTCTATTATCATATATAACTTATAAAATAATGCAATATGGACAAGAAAAATGAATGCCAGATATGTGGCAAACCGATTAATTTAGAGGAATTCGATGAAACTAGAGAGATTCCCCAACTTATGGCAAGAAAACAAGTTTGTTTTAAATGTGCTTTTTGGTTTAATCGATTAGCTTATGATAAAGAACTTGAAAAAGAGAAGAAAATTGCCGTAATTACTCCCGATTATTCCCATTGGATAACTAGAATACCAGGAAGTATTTTAATGGTGCCCTCGGCTTTTGGTGGTATTTACCAAACTAAACTCCAACCAGTAAACACTCTGGGAGTTATTGATGAAGACCGAGAGAAACTTTTCATTATCCGTTATAATAACATCGCTCACCAGGGCACTATACCAGAGCATCTAAGAGATGCTTTTAAAGTAAACGGAATATTTCTATCTCCACAGGAATACAAAATGCTAGAAGATTACCGGGGCAATGCCTATGAATTTATTAAAAATAAAATAGATAATGCAATAAATAAAGAATAATTTCGTATATTTGCATAAAGAAAATTTCTAAATAAAATAGATATGAAAAAAGAAAAGAAAGAAATCAAAAAGCTCAAAGAAGGTGATGAAGTTATCTTCACATTATCTGGAAGACCCATCATTGAGAAAGTTACAGTGGAATCTATTGATAAAAAAGGTGGATTCGCAATGCTCAGTAACCGAGTAAAAGTTGCAAGAACCTTGGGTCCTGATGATACATATCCAAGATTGGATGGGCAAAAGGGAGAAGTTCGTCCGCTTACCGAAGAAAATGAAAGAGTATTCCTTGCATATAGGGCCTATTTCTCAATTAAGAGAAACATAGAATTACTTGATAAGGAGATGAGAAGTATGAAAGATTCGAAAGCTTTCGATATGATGATTGAATTTGATAAGAAGCTTACCAAGATTATTAACAAATACCTCAAAGAACAATGACTACTGTATTAGCAATAATTTATTTGGTATGTTTGCCATTCACGGTATTTTTTGTAAGGGCTTGCTTGGATTATTTACCCTATACTCACAAAATACACTCTCTCGTTTTATTCATCTCGGTATGGATAGTATTACCTCTATTTCCGATTTATCTATTAATCAGATACATAAAATACAAATTACTATGAGATACTTTTTTGACAGAGATGGTAATTATGCTGGGACATCAATGCAAGGGTGGGAGATTCTTCTCCTACTCTTGTTCCCAGTTGCTTTAATAATTTTCCTCGTATTCTTACCCTTCTATGTATTTCATAAATACAGTTCTAGAGAAGAGGATAAAAAATACGAGGAAGAACATCCAGAAATACTAAAAGTAGATTCTTATATTACTTGCTGGTATCCCTGGCATAGGTATTCTGTTGCATATACCCTTACTTTAATACTCTGGGTAATTGCTTTTATAATTGGGATATTATCTTAATCTCAATATAAGTCTTAGGTGGGAGCTCCCCAATAAAAGTTCAAATCTAATGGATATTTTTTAGTGGGGTTAAACCTACTGGAGAGTATAAGAGTACCACTACTAACAGAGGGAATTGAAACTTTTGTAAGAGCATAGGAACCCAATCCGATTGTTTTTGTTGTAAAGTATTGGTTATCGGGTAAACTGTAGTTAGGGCTAAAAGCATTACCATCCTTATCAAGGCAGGACCAAGACAGTATGTCCAAATCATTTCTGGGGTATATAGGAGAAATATAGACATTAATCATATGTCTATTTTGATTTACTATCCAATTCTTATATAGGGTACCACTATCAGCCATAGATCCACTTTCGCCCATAATATTGCTAGCAGCAGTAAAAAAAGCATTTGTGTCTACTCCATTGACGGGTATAGGTTCAAAACATATTTCCCAATATTCAAAAGTAGGTGCCTGAGTTACTGTTAGATTGATTTTGTTATCAGATTCAATCTGGTTAAATGTCAGAGTAGTAGACCTTGAGGACCCAGTATTATTTTCTGAATAGTTAATTTTTACATCTAAGTAACCATTTCCAACGGTAACTCCTCCCAAAGTAGCCCAACTTTCGGAGGCTGAGCCCAAAGTACAATAGGGTGTAGAGGTTGAAACTACTTTGCCATTTACTATTTTTCTTTTAAGGGAAGTGATACGGTAGGTTATAGTACCACCTTTTGAAAGTACAGTACCTGTACCTGTATCTGTAATTGCACGTGCTAGTTTGAATAATGTTTTTTCTTCCATATCTTTATAAGTTTTTGGTTTATAGAAAGAACTTTGATATTGTAATCTGCCAGAGGGGTAAGGTGGAGGGTTGCCAGGGATGTTTTATTCTCTGGCTTCTTTGTGTGTTGTGTGAGTATGTGTGGTGTGGGATATCTTGGCATGCCCTTAATGCGAAGGCTTCGAAAGTTGTGGTACTAAAATGCGTATTTGCCTTCAAGGTACCCCTTAATGCGAAGAGGTAAATTTTGATAGTACTAAAAGGGGCGTATGGTTACGTTAAATTTAACATTTGAAAATAAAAA
>ERZ780052.292-NODE-292-length-20676-cov-7.564667_pt1 | contig 20676 bp, 10 predicted proteins | sample MGYA00511845_ERZ780052 | MGnify/ENA primary metagenome ERZ780052 (study PRJEB29588, sample SAMEA1970897) | human gut metagenome | biome: human gut; feature: human-associated habitat; material: faeces | place: Denmark | collected 2008/2010 ...
TGTGTTCATTGCATTCAATGCCTGCACCACATCCGGACAGTTGGTGCAAGTCAGTGAGACATAGGTCACTAAGTGTATCGGACCCTTCAAGGCTTTCACACGGTTGCAGACAGCCTCATCCGGAAAATTCTTTCCCTTACCGTCCAGATTCAGCTCCATATCCAACTCAATCAGCCGCGCCGTTTTTGCGGCCAGCTCCTGCTCCTGCGGGAACGGCTTACCGACCTCGGCCTTTGCCGCTGCCTGCTGGTTATAGAGGTTTTCAAGCTGCTCCTGAACGCTGCGCAGACGCTCCGGCATTTTATCCAGCGCGTTCTCGATGCGGACAAGGTTGCCCCTGGCATCCGAGCCGAGTTCAACGCGATGGGTCATCTGGCCTTTCAGCGTCAGCGTGTACGTTTTCCACATGGAATCAAAAGCAACGGACATGGTAAAGCCGCGATAGCTGCCGATCTGTACCGGGTCTTTGCCCTTGACCTCCTTGCAGGTGTCCAGCAGCGCGGCACCGGCGTTTTCCTTATCGGTGAGCCGGTCGCCGCGAATCTCCATGCCGACAAAGCCCTCTGCCGGGAGCGGATGCGCCGCGAGGGTCTGCATATCCGCCTCCAGCCCACGAACAAAGCCCTTGTGTTCTTCGATTTTCTCCGGGAAGTATTTCAGCAGACTGTCCTCCAATCGGAATTGCTTGCTGTTGTGGTCTGCCTTCATAATTTTGAGCTTAGACACCTCAATGTCCAAATCCATGCGCTCTTTGATGCGGGGATCACCGGCACACAGCGCCTTGATCTCCGCATAGGACAGCGCCTGCTCATCCACATCGTCACAGGAGCGAACCGGTGATTTGGAGGTCATAATCTGAGAAATAAACTTCTGCTTGTTTTCCAAGGTCTGATACAGGTAGGCATCGAAGGTTCCCTCGGTCACATACTGATACACCTGAACCTCTTTGTTCCGGTTGCCCTGACGGATGATACGACCGTTTCTCTGGGTCATATCAGACGGACGCCAACCCACATCCAAGTGGTGAACTGCCACCAATTTGTCCTGGACGTTGGTTCCTGCACCCATCTTTTGCGTACTGCCAAGAAGCACTCGCACCTGCCCGGTACGAACCTTGGCAAAGAGGTCTTTTTTCTTTGCCTCGGTATCTGCATCATGGATAAAGGCAACTTCTTCCGCAGGCACACCGTTTGCAATCAGCTTGGTTTTGACATCATCATAGACATTGAAGGTTCCATCATTTTTCGGTGTGCTAAGGTCGCAGAACACCAACTGGGTCAATTTGTCAGCCTGACCGTCCTGCCAGATACGCAGGATATTTCCCACGCAGGCATTGAGCTTGCTGTCAGGGTCATCGGGTAACAGGGTGTTCATTAGCCGCTGATCCAGTCCCAATTTTCGTCCGTCGCTGGTAATCTTGAGCATATTATCGACGGACGGGTCTACAATACCGGCATGAACATCTGCTGCTCTCTCTGAAAGGGAAGCCACCATATCCTTCTGGTACTCAGAGGGCTGAACCACAACCGTTTCAAACTTTGCTTCGGGAACAGGGAGATGCAACTGGTCAGAGGTCTTGATGTCGGCAACCTCCTTGAACATATTCATCAGTTCAGGCAGGTTGAAGAACTTCGCAAATCGGGTTCTGGCACGATAGCCGGTTCCCTCCGGTGCAAGCTCAATCGCAGTTGTTGTTTCTCCGAAGGTCGATGCCCAGGAATCAAAATGGGTCAGGTTCTTTTGCTGGAGCGTACTGTACTGGAGATAGCGCATGACCGTATAAAGCTCGGTCATCGAGTTACTTACTGGAGTACCGGTTGCAAAGATCACACCACGCCCGCCGGTCAGCTCATCCATATAGCGGCACTTCATAAACATATCCGAAGATTTCTGGGCTTCGGAGGTGGACAGACCTGCCACATTTCGCATTTTTGTGTAGAGGAACAAATTCTTGAACGCATGGCTTTCGTCCACAAACAGCCGGTCTACACCCAACTGCTCAAAGGTAATGACATCATCTTTCTTGTCAGCGGCAAGGAGCTTGTCCAGTCTGGCTTCCAATGATTTTCGTGTTTTCTCCATCTGCTTGATCGTGAAGTTTTCGCCACGCTGCCATTTCAGCTCCGCAATCGCACCCTCGATCTCATCAATCTGCTCCCGCAGCTGCCGTTCCTGTCGTTCGGCAGAAAGCGGGATTTTTTCAAACTGGCTGTGACCGATGATGACTGCATCATAGTCACCCGTTGCGATACGAGCGCAGAACTTCTTGCGGTTTGCTGTTTCAAAATCCTTCTTGGTGGCAACAAGGAGCTTGGCACTCGGATAGAGGTGCAGGAACTCTTTTGCCCACTGTAAGGTCAAGTGATTCGGCACAACGAACAGGGATTTCTGGCTCAATCCAAGCCGTTTACTCTCCATAGCCGATGCAGCCATCTCGAAGGATAGCGATAGGTAATCCTTTGGGCGGGATATGCAGCCGCAGGCTGCATATCCGTTCCTCCGGATTTTCCCCCGCTCCAAACCGTGCGTGACAGTTTCCCATCACACGGCTTTCCATCGTCAGCACTTTTTATGACAATCTATACATCAAACAGATTTGCCCTTTAGAAAACGAGTTCCTGCATTTCTGCCATCACACGAAGTTTATTGAGCTTTGCCAACTGCTTTTTATCCAGGTTTAGCACTTTCAGATATTTTCGGATGGTGCGCTCATTACTGGAATGAATGAGAATGTGAACCACAGCGGAGACAATAATCAGGTTTTGGTAGCTGTCATTGCCCCCAAGCACCAATGGCTTTTTGTGGTGACAGTCCACTTGCTTTGCTTCCAGTTCCACACCGGAGACGGCACATTTTCCTTTCTGTGCAACATAGAGCGCAATGCGGTTATCGTTGTATTCCACACTTTGCTTACCGCATGGATTGTTCATCAGATGATAGAGTACTGCCATATTGATACCAGCAAGATTCTTATGAATCTCAACCCGTCCTTCTGGCGTGTACTTGTTTACCCGACTTTTCTTATCCATAGGTACTCTATGCTGAACATAGGCAATCGGGACGATGGCATGACCATTCAGATAACGCACCTCCCGGCTTGTGCCGTATTTCTCCTTGATATACCTGTTTGTGATTTGACCTTTCTTTTGCAGTCTGTGCTTCAATCTGTTGTAAAGGCTCTTTTTGACATCGAAAGCGATTTTGTGAAAGTCAATATTCACATGGGTTGCAATGCTGTAATAGTTATGAACGCCCATGACATAGGAGTTGTATTTCTGTATCAGACGATATTCCATTCCTGGGTCATAGGTCTGCCGTATCTGCCCAATAATTTCCTTGCTTTTCTCCCGGATTTTCTGCAATGCTTTATCCTTGATATGCGCTTCTACTACATACCTTGGTTGTCCATCTGGCTTCTTTCCTTTTGTTCGAACTTTCAGCTTAAAGCCAAGAAATTCAGAGTAATGGCGTTTCAGATTTACGATCTTTGATTTCTCTGGGCTGATTTCCAGTCCCAGACGATCTAAAAGCCATTGTTTCGTAGCCTCGAACAGCTTGACTGCATCTGACCGCTTTTTACAGAAGATTTTGAAATCATCTGCATAGCGGACAACATAGCACTCTTTCAGATTCGTGTAGTTGCGCAGGGTTCGGATGGTACTGCTTTTGTCGGGAGTTCCATTCGCATAGATTCTGTGTACATAGTTCCTTTGGGTGGGCATTTCCTCCCACTGGCTGACAATCCACCAATCCAGTTCATTCAGGACGATGTTTGACAACAGTGGGGAAATGATACCGCCCTGTGGCGTACCCTTTTCGGGAAAACCGATTCCAGCCACTTCTGCCTTTAGCATGGCAGAAATGATAGACAGCAGCTTTTTATCCCTAATTCCGAGTGTCCACATCTGCTTCAGCAGTTTTCCGTGGTTCACATTGTCAAAGAAAGACTTGATATCTATATCAATGACATAGTGGCAACCGACGTTCTGTATCATTCTCTCCGCTTGGGCAATGGCATTTTCTGCACTGTGGTTTGGTCTGAAACCATTGCTTCGCTTGAAGAATTTTGCTTCACAGATAGGTTCTAATACTTGCAGAATACATTGCTGAATGAGCCTGTCCATAATCGTGGGTATTCCGAGGGGACGGGTTTTCCCGTTGTCCTTTGGTATCTCAACTCTGCGGACAGCATTAGGAACATACCAGTCCAGCTTGCGCTGAACATGGGCGACCAGAGCATTTTCGTTCCATTTGTTCAAATCGCTTATTGTCTTATTATCCACACCCGCCGTTCGACTGCCGCTGTTCTTTCGGATATTTCTGTAGGCCAGCTTGATGTTTTCGGGGCGTTTTATTAGTTCCACCAGATTGCAGAACCGTTGCCCCTTGACACTTGCGGCATACAATTCGTCAAGAGCGAGCTGCATATCGTAGTATTCGGAATTGCGGATTTTTTGTTTCTTCAAGGGTTTCTTCTTGTTTGCCAAAGTCAGGTACTTTCCTCCTTGTATGGGGGATTTCGCTTTTCTTAGTCATACTCGAACCTTTGTGTCTGTATAGTTTTCAATTTATTGATTGCTGACGACTAATGGCCATCCCTCCACCGTGTTTCCACGGCTTCAACGGTACTGTGCCATCTCTCTCAGCTGGATAAAGGATTGTTATACGCAATGCGCTTTCCAATCCAACACCTCATAGCCTGTAACTGGCTCCGTGTTCCAGCCTTTCCACGTTCCAATATTCCTATCTGTACATATCTGCCCTTAGGTGTCTCTCTGAGCCTGTATGCTGGGCGGTGCCTGTAACACCGCAAGGACTTTCATAGTAAAAATTCTTACTCATCCTCACATACTTCCGTAATCGGAAAGGAGCATTTCTGCTCCTGCGCCTTTTAGACCCGTACATTCGGGATTTCGTCAGTCATCCATGACATTCTGACCATAGGCAGTTTATAGACCTCCGGCGTATCATGCACATATCCCACCTCTGGGACACTTTCCACGGCATAATCCGTTTGGGTGCATTTCCGCCGACTTTAGCGAGCGTTATACCGCAATCCTTGTTACAGAGGACTGCCGCATATCGCAGTTTATAAGGTAGGCGTTTCAGGGCGTTACCCCATCATTCCACCTATCAGAATATTAGTTCTCCAAGTCTTTTCAGGGACTCCTTTCCAGTTCCCGATTCTATTGTTAGCTGACTTGTGCGTAACCTTTTCAGTTACGAACGTGTCGCACTCTTGCCCGCACCAACTTCGTGTGCAAGCAGCGTATTTCCACCATATAGCACATGAGCGATAGCATTTCTCTGGTGTTCACGGAGGGTAATATCCGGGTTCATGCCGCCGAAACGGATATGAGAGCCATCATACTCACGAGGTCTGGTGGAGTTAAAAAGTTCGTTGTACTTGGTGGAAAGGGTTTCTCGTCTGTGCGGATCTCTCCAAATCCAATCTCGGAACGCATCCTTGATTGCCTGCTGTTTCTGCTGTGCCAGGGTAGTTTCTTTTTTATTGAGGACACGCTTCTGCTTACCATCTGCATCTTCAATCGTATCATAGATACGAATATCCTTCAGATTCAGCGTTTCCTCCAGAATCCGATATGCGTTGGCTCGCTCTGTACCGTAGGTGACATACGCCGCCACATCGTTGTAGTTGGGAGAACTCTTACCGTTGATGCGCCACTCTGCGGTCAGCTCGGAGAACTTGACCTCAATGGAACGGCGCAAGTAATACGGCGTTTCAAAGGTTTCCTCCATGAACTGCTGAATATAATCGGCATCAATCCATGTTGCACCCAAACGCACATCAATCTCGGACGCATCCAAGTCCTTCGGCTGTGCTTTCTGCAAGGCTTCCACATTGATGTGGAAGGAAGAATCCCTGTCTGCCGCCATCTGTGCGACACGCAGCTTGCTTCTTACATCACCGGAAAGGTAATCATCGGCAGTCTGCCATCCAACTTCCACAGCATCGGGAGCCATCGGGTCTTTGAAGATCACCCCTCGAAGCTCTGCCTGAATCGCATCGTATTCTCCAGGTGTTCCAAGCAGCTGTGCCATAAACGGCAAATCCACCTTGCCACGCTCACCGATAGAGATTGCCAGAGCTTCGGACGGCGTATCCACGCTCGTCACTCTGCGTTCCGGCTTGATGGTTCGCTTGGTGAACATATCCGCCTTGCTTTTCAGATTGCCGTCCTCATCCACATTTTCCAGAGAACACAGGAGATAGTAGGAGGAATCGTCAGCAAATGCCTGACCATTGGCTCGATTATTGATAAGCCCGTTCTTTGCGGCAAACGCATCGTAGGCATCATTCAGTTCTGCCTGTTTCTGAGTAATCATTTCATCCGGGTAATCCTCAAGCTGATATTCGATCAGCTCGTTGACGATACCACGAAGTTCCACCATGCCCATCACACGGTCTTTTGCTTTCTCATTCAGGTCTACACGGCGCATCAGGGAGTTTTCACGGAAGTACACATTGCCATCCACCACGGTATAAGAGAAATTCTTTACATCCGGGGTTGCAGGAATGGTTTCGATTTCCTTACCCTTGTCAGCTTCGGGAAGCTCCACAGCCTGATAGGTTCCTTGGATGTGGGAAACTGCTTCTTTCAGAAGTTCGGACAGTTCCATGCCCTCAATGGGACGCACTGTAATGTCCATGCCGTAGGCGGTACTTTCTTCCACCGTATCGCCCAGAACCATTTCAGGATGAGCGACAAAGTAGCTGTTCATGGTGTGTCCTTCTTCGGTGCGGTCAAGGTTTACCCATTCCGGTACAATGTCAATCGGATGGTCACGCTTTTGCAGGAACAGGATGTCGGACACGACTTCCGTGCCTGCGTTTTTCTTAAAGGCATCGTTTGGCAGACGGATTGCACCAAGCAGTTCCGCCCTCTGCGCCATATATCGCCTTGCGTCAGAGTTCTTGGAATCCATGGTGTAACGGCTTGTCACAAAAGCGACCACACCACCGGGACGAACCTGATCCAAAGCCTTGGCAAAGAAATAGTTGTGAATGGAGAATCCCAGCTTGTCATACGGCTTGTCGGACACTTTGTAGTTGCCGAAAGGGACATTACCCACAGCCAGATCGTAAAAGTCTCGGCGGTCTGTCGTTTCAAAACCGGCTACTTTGATTTCTGCGTTGGGATAGAGCTTCTGAGCAATTCTGCCGGTGATGGAATCCAGTTCCACACCATACAAACGGCTGCTCTGCATTTCAGGAGGGAGCATACCAAAGAAGTTGCCGATACCCATAGCAGGCTCCAGAATATTTCCTGTTTCAAAGCCCATCTGTCCGACCGCATCGTAGATGGAGCGAATGACCGTAGGGCTGGTGTAATGTGCGTTCAGGGTGGAAGCTCTTGCCGCAGCATATTCATCTTCGGAAAGCAGGTTTTTCAGTGTCTGATACTCCTTCGCCCAATTTCCCTTGTCCGGGTCAAAGGCATCTGCCAGACCGCCCCAACCGACATAATTCGACAAAATCTCCTGTTCTTCGGTAGTGGCGTTCCTGTTCTCGCTTTCCAGTTTGAACAGAGTTTCAATGGCTGCGATGTTTCTTGCGAATTTCTGCTTCGGTCCACCTTCACCGATGTTGTCATCCGTGATGTGGAAGTTCACCGCAGGAACAGGTGGGATTTCTCTGGTGGTGATGGACTGCTCAAGCTGAGCGATAATGTCCATGACTTCGGCATTCTGCCATCCGTCCACCTGGGCATAATCCTGAATGATGGTGTCCTTTCCATCTACGCACTGTACGAAGTCCAGACTACCCGGCAGATCTCTGGTATTCATTGCACCCAGGGCTTTTCTCTGCGTGTCAGGAAGTGCATAGTAGGCTCGCAGGGCATCATCAAAGGAACTGTATTCCTTGATGTCCAGCGCACCCCGCTTCTGAATGTCCTCGGCAACATAAAAATGATCGATGAAGTGTTCCGGTTCCTGCTGTTCGGGTTCCGCACTGGCTCTGACCTGTGCGTGTGCCTTTTCGTCAGGGTAGTCCCCATAGATACGGATGCACTTATGCTCCTGCTGATCGTAAACGGCAGCACCATCGTACTTGAATCCGTCATCCTCCATGGTTCCGTCCACATAGCCCTGGGCAGCTTTTTCCGCTTCTTCCAGAGTGTAGTAGTCCAGTTTATCATCGAAGCCGTTTTCAAAGTGATGGTAGGCGGCAACCAGATAGCGGGGAGCCATGCGCTCCTCGTAGCTGTTAATCATCTCAGGTGTCAGCCATTCCGGTTTGTCGGGAATCATTTCATACAGCTCACGCATCTTGGCAATCTGTGCATGGCGGTTGCCTGCCCACAGATGCTTTTCGCTGTGCTGTCCTGCACCAAGGAAGTATTCGCAGTCCATACGCAGACGGTCTAACAGCTGATACTCAGGGGTGTAGTCCCTCGGTTCGGTTTTGCCCAGAAAATCCTCTGTAACGGGCTTTTCTTCGGTTTGGGCATCAACCCTTACCGCATGGTTTCTTTCGTCCTGAGAGAGCATACGCTCGAAATTCTCACGATTCTCGGCACGGAAGATGGGATAAGCAAGCGTAGGGTCACGCAGCTGAACTTCTCTGTCCGTGATCTGCTCCACACGGAAAGCTGTATCGTCCAGATATACCGTGTCACCGACCTGATAATTCCATTTCGGTTCCTCGGAAGCAGATGCTTCCACAACTTCGGCAGGCTCTGCCACAGGCGCTTCTGGCTGAACCGACTCCATCGCAGCTACGGACTGACGAACTTCCTCCAAATAGTCATTGGCAAGCCATTCGTCCGTGAAGTATTCCGTAACGCCTTCCGGGTCTACATAGTAGTCATCGGTCTGATTATCCCAGATCGCATACTCGCCATCCTCGGTATCAATCACTGCGAAACGGTCATAAACATCTTCCAACGGATCAGTTTTAGCTTCTTCGATAGCCTGTCGTTCCGCTTCTTCCTCCGGGCTGAGGTAGCGTCCCTTTCGTATCAGACCGTCGATTCTCTGCACCACCTGCGCCCAGGACATCTGCAATTTATCGCAACCGCTCTTGGTGTAAGCAACACCCTTGGCATCGTGATCCTGACCGCTGTGCGTTGCACCAGAGCAGGCATGGGAATGACCACCGGTTCCGTATTCATGCTTCAGGAAGTCCATCTTTTCCTTGGCAGAATGATTCTCCTGCCAGTAGTTATAAATACGGGCTTTACCACCGGAAAAGCCGCTTCCACGGGTCAAGTCTGCATTGACTTCATCATCCGTAATGAACTGGCGGACAAGGGGCATCTGCATCATATCGGTCTGATACTCACGCAAAGGCATATTCAACTCATACAGCTGTTTCTGAATGAGATTCAGCTTGTGATAGTGAAAACGAAGCAGATCGGGATTTTCCGCAAGGGTTTTTCTAAATTCCGAATACTGCTGTACCAAGGTTGCGTGGAAACGAGGGTCATCCAACTTTTCAGCCAAGTCTGCGGTTTCGTCAGGGAAACCACGAAACGGTTCCTGATGAAGAATTGCCAGATAGTTGCTGGAACGGGCTTCTTCACTCAAATCGTGATAAAGATGCCACAGGGATTCTGCCAACTTCTGACGCTCATATCCGGATGCTTCTACCAGTTCCACATTAGTTGCGAACCGACCATTTTCAAGCAGTTCTCCAATGCGCTCGGCAACCGTTTCCCAAGAAACGATCTGCGCTCTGGGGCTGTCAATGGCAGAGGAACCTTTGGCAAGGTGGATACCGTCCTCGGCATACCACGCACAGATATTCCCGCTATCTTCTTTCAGACCATAGCCGCCGTGATAGACCTGCTTTAAGGTCTGAACGATTTCTTCCAACGGCTTCTGCTTCATATATTCCAGCGCTACGACTTTTCGGGCTTCATCGGTATTGCTACCAAGCAGAAGGAAGTGGTCGATTTCTTCCTGGGCAAAAGAAAAAGCAGAGGGCGTAAAGCTCTCTGCTCGGTCGATAAAACTGATTTGTTCATTTTCGGAGAGGAAAAGGTTCAGACTCAGCTGTTGATAAGCTCCGTCATCACGACTTCCTCCGCCTGTGCTTTCAGGCTGTTCATGTGCTGCACCCACGCCATCTGCTGCGTTTCCTTGTCCGGTGCGGGGCTGTCCTTCAGGTACTGCTCCATCAGAAACTCCACTCTGGCTTTCGCTGTTTCCTCGATCTCCCACAGGTGCGGGAACAGGCTCTCCGTCAGAATCATGTCGTTCAGGAGCATCGGATTGTTCTGTTCCAAAAATGCTCGACGCATCCTGCCGTACTTGCCCAGAGGTTTCTCTCCCTCGTTCTCCAACTGAAGGTTCGGAATCTGATAATCTCCGGCCTGTCTGTAAGTCATCTCGCTCATAATCTGCACTCCTTTCAGCAGCTTTAATCTGCTCATGTTCTCCAATCGCTTTTTCGATTTCCTGAAACATCCTTGTGCTGATGGCATTCACCGCAGTACCAAGGGCATTTACCGTCTGTCTGGTGTTAAAATCAAACACCTTCTGGAAATCCTCATGCTCGAAGTAGTTGTCGGGACTTTCCACGAACCGGCAATACATCGTATAGGATACGCTGTTTGCCACCGCATTTTTGAAAGCTACTTCGATGTTGAGTTCATCATACTCCTCAAGGAAGCTGTTGGCAACGATGTCGAGGAACTGCTTTTTGTAATCGTCCCAATACTCAGCCGCCAGTGCGGATGCAATATCTTCAAGCTGTGCTTCCAGTACCCCGTCAGCGGCAACACCGAAGGTACGCTCCATCGCTTCCATGACATAGGAGCGGTTTTCAGGCGTCACCTCCCACGGTTTCAGTTCCGGGGAAGAACGGCGAACGCCGGTATCCGCCACATCAAACACATAGCGCAGATACGGTTTATCCCTGTTCATCACAAACAGAGCAATGCCGGTAGAGCCACGCTTTACATATCTGCGGTAATTTTCAGCGTTCCAGTCCTCATAGGGCTTGCAAAAGGTCGCATTGGGGCGCTGAGCATAAATCATCACCTGTTCCGGATAGGTGAACTCATAGTTGCGGGACATCGTTCTCAAAAACGAAGTCCAGTTATCTGTGTTCGAGGTGATTTTCCCAATCGTTTCTTTTGCTAATCCGGAATAAAATCGCTCTTTTGCGTTCATTGTATCCCTCCAATCCTATCAATCCGGATAAAGGTTCAGCTTCTCAAAGGCGGCATCGTCCATGGCTGAAACTTTACGGAGAACCGAGTCTGCCAAAGCAAAAAGCTCTGACTCGTCCTCCGAAAGCTGTTCCTTCATCAGTGTCAGTGCTTCACACAGCCCTGACCTTGTGCCAGGGCTGTAAAGCATCATCATGTTCCGCTCATCCTGTGTGAAATCCATCATTCAATCTCCCTTTCCGGGTGGCTCTTGGGCGGCTTATGGGAAACATCCGGCACGGGCTTTTCCTTTAACTGCTCCAACACCGAAGGACGTTCCTCTAATCCGGACGCTTTTCCGTTATTGATGATACCGTCAATCATCCCATAATCATCTTCCATTGCCATCTCTGCGTTTTTCAGGTAGTTTTCGGACTTCATAAAGTTTTCCAGCTTCTGAAACCCAACAGAATCTACATAGTGAAAGGATACCTCACCGACTACCTTTAAGGCTACGATGTCGCTGACCGACATACTGTGACCACGGAAATCATCCGGGTGGTCAATATTGAACTTTACATACAAATCTTCCAGCTGCCGATTCACATCCTCGGACATAGAAATGGAGCCATGATAGACCACCTCGTAACGGTCAATCTCAGGCTCCATTTCTTTCTTCTGAAGGTAGCTGTAATTTGCAAACATGAGCGGGATATTATCGTCTACATCTTCCCGCAGCTGAAGAATCGCATAGGAATCCGTGGGGCTTTCCAGAAAAGCAACCATTCTGTCATCCGGGGTGGTATTTCCGTGAACATCATCCCATTTTTCGTTTTTCATATCCGTGTCCTCCTTATCGTTCAGGCTCTTTGCGTTTGGGAGAGGGACTGGCAGGCGCAGCTTTTTCTGCGGCCTGTGCCAGTTTTTCCATGACCGACTCACGCTTCGGAGAGTCGAGCTTATCCAGCTGACTTTTCAGCACTTTGGCAACCTCAACCGCAGTTTCCTCACGGGCTTCTTCAATGGCTGTATTCAGGAACTCACGATACGGAGCCGTATTACCAGCGGCAAGATCTGCCTTGATTTCTTGGATATGCGCCTGCACATCATCGACCTGATCCATATATTCATAGGGGTCGAAGTTCTCTGCAAAACGGTCGAGCTTAAAAGCAAGCTCAGCGATAGGGTCATTGACCACCACCGCCTGTCTGCCGACTTCAAAAGCCTGCTCCATGACATCCTCATAGAACATTGCCCGCAGTTCCCGGCGCTCCAGCCCGAAGGATTCCAGAATATCCCGGCGGACTTCGAGCATGGACAGTTCAGGGTTATCAACCTGACCGCCATCAATCTCGTTGTAGTTTTCATCCAACAGGGTGTAGTCGTAACCATCTTCGCAGGTCTGCACCGCAAGGATTCTATCCTTTCCGACCTTCCATGCGGCTTCATCGCCCATAATCTCAGGCTCCGGCATATAGCTTGCGCCGTTGCGCTCCATAATTTCTGCAAACTGGCAGATATGAAACACATTGTATCCGATCTGCGTATGATACTCGTCAATGAAGGTGCAGGGCTTCACAACCATTTCATCCGGGTAGTGAATCTGCACACAGCTGCCATCGGGGATATGAAACAAATCCTTATAATGGCTGTCGATAAATCGGATTTCCTTACCATCCGGGTTGTACTCATTTGTCATTTGCGCTTTCCTCCATTTTCAAATTCCATACTGAACTTCGTTTTGCCATCATCTGATACCTCCATAAAGACGGTGGCATCAAAGGTGTTGCCCGTTCTTTCGGACTTGCAATTCTTGAGCTTTACCTTGCCGGAACCAAGCAATTTCTGCGCCGTGGCAGAAGTCATGCTCTTGCCGATGCTCGCAAAGTAGCGATTGTTTTTCCAGAGGGCAAATTTGCAAGCTCTGTTGGAACAGAAAAATGCCTTGGCTTTGTCCTCTACAGCACTGCCGCAGAGCGGGCATTTGCCGATAGAATTGGCTTCTTTCGACATCATAACCTCGGAATCACGGATTACTTCATAGTTCTGAATCAGACCGGCAATCACATCTTTGATCTCGTCCATAAAGTCCTCGCTGGCATATTCGCCTTTCTCAATGAGCAACAATTTTTCTTCCCAATCCGCCGTCATGGATGGGGACTGAATCTGTTCCGGCATGACTGTTACCAGAGCCGTACCCTTGTGGGTCGGAATCAGGTGTTTGGTTTTCTTATCACCCTTACGCTCCAGAAAACCGATGCGAACCAGCTTCTCAATGATACCGGCACGGGTCGCAGGCGTTCCCAAACCTTTGCGCTCCACCTCATCAGGCATTTCGTCCGCACCGGCAGTTTCCATAGCAGAAAGCAGAGTATCCTCGGTAAAGTGTTTAGGGGGAGATGTTTTCCCTTCCTTGATTTCCGTGCCGCTGACGGTCATTTCGTCACCAACGGAAACAGAAGGGAGTGTCTGCACGTTTTCGTCGGATTTTGTCGAATCATTTTTCTGAACCAGAGCTTTCCATCCATCCTGCACAACAGTTTTGCCTTTGGTGGAAAACACGGTACCGCCACAGTCCAGCTCAATAACTGTCTCTGCGTATCGGTGCGGATCGCCAACAGCTACGCACAACCGATTCGAGATCAGTTGCAAAATTGCAAGTTCACCCTTGGGAAGTTCGCTCAGATTGCATTTCTGCAATTCTCTGGTCGGAATGATGGCATGGTGATCTGTGACCTTTTTGTTATTCACAACCTGCTCTGCATGAACTGGTATGTTATCCACATCCTCCACGGGGAATGTGTGGAAAGCCAGCTTTACGAGGTCGGTCAGGCTATGTGCCATATCTTCCGTCAGAAACCTGCTGTCGGTACGGGGATAAGTGACCAGTTTCTTTTCATAGAGGTTCTGCGTGTAGTCCAAGGTCTGCTGTGCCGTGTAGCCAAGCACACGGTTGGCTTCTCTCTGTAAACTGGTCAGGTCATAGAGCGCAGGCGGCTTTTCTGTTTTCTCCTTACATTCAGCTTTCTGAACGATTGCCACCGAACAGCTTTGTTTGACAGCTTCGGCTGCTGCCTTGGTTTTGAAGCGTTCGCTTGCAGCCGTAAAACCATCCAATCCAATCTGAACTGTGTAGAACGGTTCGGGCTTGAATGCGGAAATGGCAGCTTCCCGCATAACAGCCATAGCAAGGGTAGGGGTCATAACACGACCAACATTCAGGGTCTGCCCGTAAAGGGTCGAAAAAAGTCGAGTAGCGTTAATACCAACAATCCAGTCGGCTCGTTCTCGACACAGTGCTGCTTCATACAAAGCATCATATTCCGTTCCAGACCTGAGATTTTCAAAGCCCTCCTTGATTGCTACATCTTCCATCGAGGAAATCCAAAGCCGCTCAAACGGCTTTCTGCACCCGGCTTTGTGGTACACCAACCGAAAGATCAGCTCGCCCTCACGACCGGCATCTGTTGCACACACAAGACTCGCAACATCTTCTCTGGCCATGAGCTTTTTCAGAATCCCAAACTGTTTTTTCGTACCGGCAGAAACCTCATACTGCCAGTCCATCGGGAAAATAGGCAGATCTGCATAAGCCCATTTGCTGTACTTCGCATCATAGGCTTCTGGTTGTGCCAGTTCCACCAAATGCCCCACACACCAGCTGACCACATATCCTTTTCCCTCTAAGTAGCCATCCTCACGTTTGTTTGCACCCAGCACCTTGGCAATGCTCTGTGCAACCGAGGGCTTTTCAGCCAAAACTAATTTCATTTGCATCTGCTCCTTTCGCAAAAAAATAAGCAGCCACACACCGTAGTGCATGACTGCTATGTAAAAAGTTCAGAAAGGATTTTTGCAACCTGACACAATTTTCTGTTTTATAATCTCCGTCATCGTAAAAATATCTACCTCATCTGTATATGAAATGAGGTAGATAAATAATTTATGACTTAGATTTTTACATATCCTGTAGCCGGACCTGAACCGACCTTCGCAATGTACTCACTCTTAACTAAATCTGCCAGAGTGCGTTCCACCGTGGTTTTGCTTATATCAGGGTGAGCATCCATAATTTCTTTCTTTGTGATTTTACCAACTTTCTGATCAATCATCGCTTTAATTCTTTCGGGCTTAGAAAGAGTGCGGTTCTTTAAATGTTCTACACGGCTTTCAAATTCATTATATGCTTTCAGCATGATACCCAGATAATACTTAACAAAAGGCTCATAGCTGTTCTCATTTTCATGCCATCCTGTCGAACTTGCCTGCAATGCTTCATAGTAAGTTTCCTTTGTTTTTTCAATCAACATTTCCATGCTGACATATTTTCCTACAATATATCCTGCCTTATAGTACAAAAGAAGCGACAGTAAACGGCTCATGCGTCCATTTCCGTCATTGAAAGGGTGGATACAGAGGAAATCCAGAATAAACATAGGTATCAAAAGTAATCTATCAATTTTATCAGTATTCCATGCTTCTAAAAACTGTCTGCACAATTCATCCATAGCTTCCGCAGTCTGAAAGGCAGGAACCGGAATAAATCTTGCTTTCTGGTGACCTTCTGCATCTGTTTCTGCAATTACATTATCAGCATTTTTATATTCTCCACCGGAACCGGCGTAGGAATACAAATCACGATGAAGCTGCAAAATAATATTAGGTCTGGGCACAATATACTCATAGCTTTCGTGGATTGTAGAAAGCACCTCTCGGTAACCTGAGATTTCCTGCTCAGATCGGTTTCTTGGTTCTGCCTTTTGGCTGACCAATTCTTCCAATCTCTTATCTGTTGTATAAATACCCTCAATACGGTTAGAAGCACCTGTACTTTGAATCAAAGCGACTTCAAGAAGGGTTTTCAATTCATCAATATTAGCTTCCAAAAAAAGCTCTTGCTTACCTTTGTGTTCATGAATTTTTCCGATCATCTGCACAATTTCAGGAGTAAGCAACTTTTCTGGCTCTTTTATATAATCAAAAGCTCTCATGTTATCTACCTCATTTCAGAATTATCTACCTCATTTTACTCTAAAAAGACGGAGATTTCAATGGGATGAGGCAGATAAATTTTCCAGTCACTATGACTAAAATAATAGTATGCACACCTACCACACAGAATATTCAAGAGGTCGCTTTCAAAAACACAAAATATTTTATTTCTTGAAAGCAGATGCTATGTAAAGGCAACCCGAAGGTTGCCCCAGGCATCAAGCCTATCCTGTTTACACAGGTTCATTATCATCTTCATCGACGGAGCTATCTTCATCGTCGTCCTCAAACTCCGGATCGTACCCATAGTCCTCGTCATCGTCCACATAATCAGCATCTGGGTCAGGCTTTGCCGCTTCCTGTGCCTTCTTCTTTTCCTGGACTTTCTTAAATACGAAGAATCCACCACCACAGGCAAGCACAATCAGAGTAAGAATCGCCGGGAGCATATTTGTGGATTTCGGCTTTTCCTCCGGTGTCGGTTCTGTAATTTCAGGAACTGTTTCAACTACTTCCGGCTTTGTTTCCTCAACCGGCTTGGTGAACTCTGCAACTTCTTCCTCGTCCATCAGCTTGAGCAGGTCGGCTTCATCCACCTGATTCAGAAAATGCACGGTTTCCTCGCCCTTATCATCACGGTCAATGATGATATAGAAGTAGTTTCCGTTTTTGGTTACAGCGGTAATGAACTGCTTTCCACTTTTCGTAGGTGAACCAACATCGTCAACCAGAGTCAGATTACCGTCAGGGGTAAGGGCAGGTTCGCTTGTGTCCGTGTCCATGTTCTGCATGAACGCACTCATAAACATCATAAGCAGCGCCATATCCATTTCGCTGTTCTGCTCGGCTTTTTCAATCAGTTCCAGATAGTCGCTGTGAACATAACCATTCTTTTCAGGCACAGTGATCTGATACCAGTCACCCTCAACACCGACCACCACAACTTCCTCGCCGGGACGGAGCTGGTCGATGATTTCATAATTCATGCCTGCACCGGTACGCACATTCAGACGGGAACCGCTCGTTACCACCTTGCCAGTTCCCATGTTATTATCCTCGGATTCCTCTGCACTGTAAGTCCATTCTTTACCATTGAAAGAGAAAACCACCGTACCATCCTCATTGACGGTCACGGTGTAGGGAAGTTCCTCGGAAGTCTTATCTTCGGTCTTTTCAGGGACAGTTTCCACGGTTTCCGCCTTTCCCATAGTAGTGGTTGTTGCACTCTCATCGGAGTAGGCAAACACCGTTGTCGAAAACACACCCATACACATCGCAAGTGCCAGCAACGTGGCACTGAATCTCTTAAATCTCATTCTGCGTTTCCTCCTCATTCATAGTATTGATCGTATCAGGCTTCGGAGCCATATCCGCAGCAAACATACGGAGCAGCTCGGAAAGCTGTTCGGGATTCAGGTTCGCAGCATGAACCATCTCATGGATTTCGGAATTTTCCTCCTCACGGTATCTGCGTTCCAGGTCTTTCACCTTAGCATCCCATTCTGCCCGTTTCTTACGGGCTTTTTCAAGGTCTGCACCTATTCTGTCTAACTTGGCACTCAATCGCCATCCCTCCTTTAGTTTCTGATTCTGCCGAAGCAGTAAAAATGCTGTTGCCAGTAATTCGATTCGATAGAAGCGTAGGAAATGGGGTTTCCGCAGTGGATCATCATACCATTGCCAACATAGATACCAACGTGTGATGCACCGGAGGTATCATAAGTGCCTTGGAAGAAAATCAAATCTCCCGGTTTGGCAGAGCTTTTCGGGATAATGTCGCATACGCCCATCAAACCGTTTGCGGTCAAACGACCAACACTCCAACCGTTTCCGCAGTGATTGATTACATAGGAAACAAATCCGGAGCAGTCAAAGGAGGTAGACGGGCTGCTGCCGCCCCACACATACGGGTATCCCAGATATTTTTCAGCTTCCCGAATCATATTGGCAAATCTTGTGTCTGTCAGCGCTTCGCCCGGAATATCATAATCGGTGTACTCGCCGCCAGGGGTGGCGTAAATGTCATTTCCGAAAATATCCGGTCTGTTGCCCCTTGTCTGAAGCAAAATTCTATATCGCTCCATATCATCTTCCGACAAGCCGGAATTTGAAATCACACTGTTCAAGCCCTTATTTCTGAGCTTCACATTCAGAATATAATATTCGTAATCTTCTTCCTCTGTTGTTGTCTCTCCCGTTTCGGGATCAGTAGAAGATGTTGTTCGTGTACGAATCTCTACTACTTCCGTCAGGGTCAGCTCATATTGTTGCTCAAATAGCCATTGCAGGGTAGCCTGCACCTCATCTCTGGTGTAATCCTCAAACTTCACCGTCAAATACGCCGCCAGCTCATAAGGATTGTGGTTGATTTCATCAAGGTCATACCGGTACTCGTCATATCCGCTATGAGTACGCTCGATATTATTGATTTTATTGCGGAGCGCAGCTTCCAAAGCCTTGTAATCATTGTCCGCACCAATAATATCTTCCTCTTTTGCAGTAAAAGAAGTTCCCAGAATGATCTGTGTGCCGCCTTGGAACATAGCCGAACAAGACGAGAACATCCCTGAGAGTATCATAAAAAGCAGTCCGGCAATCAAAACAAACAGAATCGTTTTAGAGTGTGTGGTGCAGAACTCCGTTACTCTTTCTGTGATGTTCTTGGCTCCCTGAGCTGCTTTGCCCGTTGCCTTGCCTGCACCCTTAGATGCAGAAGCCGTTGTCGAAGCGGTATTCTTACCGGCTTTGGCGGCAGCATATTCTTTCTTGATTGCCCTTTTCTGTTGCCAACGGGAAAAGGGATTGGAACCGGCATCGGGGTTGTCCTTTTTGAACTTCTCATACAGGGCATTTACATTTGCTTTATCTGACTTCTCAACCAGCTTTTCCGCCTTGTCGTAGGCTTTCAGCTTGTGACTGTAAACGGCATGATCGACGGTATAGACAGTGGATTCAACAGCCTTGGTCGTTTCCTGCACAGCCTGAACGCCGATATTATCATCCTCATATTCTGACACCGCCCGATGTGCTTTGGATGTGAGCGTGACTGCGGCACCACGGCTTGCCATGTGCTTTGCCACAGATGGGCGCTCGATTTCCGTAAACTCCGCTTTTTCAAAACGGAGCTTTGCTTTACGGGAACCGGCTGCATCTGTTTCCAGCTTTAGCTTCGGCTTTGCCTTTTTAGAAGCCAATTTGTCTGCCGCTTTTTCAGCCCTATCAACCGCCTTATCTGCACGGTCGGCAGCTTTCTTCACATGAGAATCTGCAAGGTCATCTTCGGTAAAACGGAGTCGTGTAGGTCTTTTCGCCATACATTACGCCTCCTTTTCCTGTGCCACCTCGTTTAACTTCGTGGTCATAATGCGATACAGTTCCAGATCTGTCGGGAATCGGTCAATGAACGGCAGAATCACATTGCCATAGAACAGAAGTCCTTCGCCCTCACCGGAGTTGGTTACATAGGACAGCTGATGCGGCGAAATGTTCAACCGCTGTGCCAGAATACTTCGGTCATCGCTTGCCTGATTCAGCATATAGATGAAATCAGAGTTTTCGAGGATGTTGGCAATCTCCGGGGAACGAAGCAGGTCTTTGACATTCTGAGTAATACCGGTCGGCAAGCCGCCCCATTTACGGAATCGCTTCCAGATTTCTACGGAATAGGTTGCCGTCTGTTCTTCCTTCAGAAGCAGATGGAACTCGTCAATATAATATCTGGTCGATTTACCGGCAGAACGGTTGGCAGTTACACGCCCCCAGACCTGATCCTGAACGATCAGCATACCGATTTTTTTCAGCTGATTGCCCAGCTCCTTAATGTCGAAGCACACCAGACGATTCTGAATATCCACATTGGTTCTGTTGTTAAACAGTTTCAGAGAACCCTTAACATAGATTTCCAAGGCGGTCGCTACATGGTGGGCTTCCTTTTCGTCCTGTTTCAGAAGGGCATCATACAAATCCTCAAGGATCGGCATATTCTCAGGGGCAGGATTGTCGAAATATCTCTGGTAAATCTGATGCACACAACGGTCGATAACCGTCTTTTCGATAGGCTGCAAGCCATCCTTACTGCCCATAATCAACTCACAGAGGGACAGGATAAAATCAGCTTTCAGTGCTACCGGGTTGTCATCCTCAGAGTAGTTCAGGTTGATGTCCATAGGGTTGATATAGTTGGTACTGGAGGAGCTGATTTTTACCACCTGACCATTGAACTTGTGAACCAGAGCCGCATATTCCGCTTCGGGGTCGCAGATGATAATATCGTCATCCGTAACCAGGAACGCATTGGTGATTTCACGCTTTGCGGAAAAGGATTTACCGGAACCGGGAGTACCCAGAATCAGTCCGTTGGGGTTCTTGAGCTTCTTTCTGTCCACCATGATAAGGTTGTTCGACAGAGCATTCAGCCCGTAATAGAGCGTTTCTCCACCATTCTGGAACAGCTCCTGCGTGGTGAAAGGCACAAAAATAGCCGTGGAACTGGTAGTCAGGCCACGACGAATCTCAATCAGGTTTTGTGCCAAAGGCAGGCTGCTCATCAGTCCGGGTTCCTGCT
>ERZ780052.311-NODE-311-length-19936-cov-4.970122_pt1 | contig 19936 bp, 18 predicted proteins | sample MGYA00511845_ERZ780052 | MGnify/ENA primary metagenome ERZ780052 (study PRJEB29588, sample SAMEA1970897) | human gut metagenome | biome: human gut; feature: human-associated habitat; material: faeces | place: Denmark | collected 2008/2010 ...
GCCAGACACCGTTGACGCACTCCGTATATGAGTCCCGTCTGCTTACCCGCCTGGCCGCTTCTACGGGAGTAGTTACCCAGATGGGTAACCAGGGTTCTTCGGACGAGGGTACCGACTTGGTGTGCGAGTGGATATGGAACGGCGAAATCGGTGACGTGACGAAGGTGGAATGTGCTACCGACCGTCCCATCTGGCCGCAAGGATTGAATGTTCCCGAAAAGGAAGACCGCATTCCCAAAACCCTGAACTGGGATTTGTTTACCGGTCCTGCCAAGATGAATCCATATAACGAAATCTATCATCCCTGGAACTGGCGCGGATGGTGGGATTATGGTACGGGTGCTTTGGGCGATATGGCTTGCCACATCCTGCACCAGCCGTTCAGAGCTTTGAAGTTGCTGTATCCTACCAAGGTAGAAGGTTCATCTACATTGTTGCTCAATGCCTGCGCTCCGCAAGCACAGCATGTGAAGCTGACTTTCCCCGCACGTGAGAATATGCCGAAGGTGGCTATGCCCGAAGTGGAAGTTCACTGGTATGATGGTGGCATGATGCCCGACCGTCCGAAAGGCTTCCCCGAAGGAAAGCAACTGATGCAGAGCGGTGGCGGTCTGACTATCTTCCACGGAACGAAGGATACGCTGATTTGCGGTTGCTACGGACAGAACCCGTGGTTACTTTCTGGCCGCGTGCCCAATGCACCGAAGGTTTGCCGCCGTGTGCCGAAGGCTATGAATGGCGGTCATGAGATGGACTGGGTACGTGCTTGTAAGGAAAGTCCTTCCAGTCGCGTAATGCCTAAGTCTGATTTCTCCGAAGCAGGACCGATGAACGAAATGGTGGCAATGGGTGTATTGGCCATCCGTCTGCAGGGCCTGAACAAGACACTGGAATGGGACGGAGCCAACATGCGCTTCACCAATATCGGCGACGACGAGACATTGCGTACAGTCATCAAGGACGGCTTCAAGATACACAACGGCCATCCGAGCTTCGACAAGACATGGACAGATCCGGTAAATGCCAAGGCTTTTGCAGAAGAGCTCATCAAGCATAACTACCGTGAAGGCTGGAAGTTGCCCGATATGCCCAGATAAACATTAAAAAGAGCACCGGAACCTGGTTTCCGGTGCTCATAAACGAATACTAATTATTTAATTTTTCAGATTATGAAGAAAATATATTATCCTTTGGCTTGCTGCCTTATTGGCGGTATACTCGCTTCTTGTGGCGGCGGTGCAAAAAAATCGAACGCTACGGAGGAAGCAGCGGCTCCTACTACTACTGCGGTGTCTTATTCCAAGTCTCTGAAAGCGCCTGAAACGGACAGCTTGAACCTGCCGATTGATGCGGACGGTTATATCACTATCTTTGATGGAAAGAGCCTGGACGGATGGCGTGGATACGGTAAGGACAAAGTGCCTTCCAGATGGATTATTGAGGATGGTTGCCTCAAATTCTGTGGAACCGGTACCGGCGAAGGACAGACCGGTGAGGGCGGTGACTTGATTTTCGCCCATAAGTTCAAGAACTTTGAGCTGGAACTGGAATGGAAGATTTCCAAAGGTGGTAACTCCGGTATCTTCTATCTGGCTCAGGAAGTTACTTCAAAGGACAAGGACGGCAACGAAGTGTTGGAACCCATCTATATCTCTGCTCCCGAGTTCCAGGTGCTGGATAACGCCAATCATCCGGATGCCAAACTGGGTAAGGACAACAACCGTCAGGCTGCTTCCTTGTACGACATGATACCGGCTGTTCCGCAGAACGCCAAACCTTTCGGCGAATGGAACAAGGCAAAGATTATGGTATACAAAGGTACTGTAGTTCACGGACAGAACGATGAAAACGTACTGGAATATCACTTGTGGACTAAGCAATGGACTGAAATGTTGCAGGCAAGCAAGTTCAGCGAAGAGAAGTGGCCCTTGGCTTTCGAACTGTTGAACAACTGTGGCGGCGAAAACCACGAAGGCTTTATCGGTGTGCAGGATCATGGCGACGATGTTTGGTATCGCAACATCCGTGTAAAGGTTCTCGACTAATTCCTTCTAAAAAGATAGTACTATGAGAATCAAACATATGATGATTTTGTCAGCACTGTGCTTATCCATGATGACCACAAGCTGCAGCAGCCAGAGCACGGAAACAACGCCGGAAACGACGAAAAAGGAAGTTGCCATACAGCTCTACTCTGTAAGAGACTTGGTGAAAGACGGTAGTAACCTCGACCAGATTCTGAAGGATTTGGCTGATATGGGCTATACCAGTGTGGAGGCCGCCAACTACAATGACGGTAAGTTCTACGGCAAGACTCCCCAGGAGTTCAAGCAGATGGTGGAAAAGAACGGCATGACCGTGCTTTCTTCGCACACTACCCACGGGTTGTCGGACGAGGAACTGGCTTCGGGCGACTTTACGGAAGCCTTGAAATGGTGGGATCCGTGCATTGCTGCCCATAAGGAGGCCGGTATGGAGTATATCGTGACTCCGTATCTCTCCGTTCCCAAGACATTGAAAGACTTGCAGACCTACTGCGACTATTACAATGAAGTGGGCAAGCGCTGCCAGGCTGCCGGTTTGAAATACGGTTACCACAATCATGCCCATGAATTCCAGAAAGTGGAAGACAAGGAGCTGATGCTGGACTACATGCTGCAACACACCAATCCCGAATATGTATTCTTCCAGATGGACGTTTACTGGGTAGTGCGCGGCCAGAACAGCCCGGTGGATTACTTCAACAAGTATCCCGGACGCTTCACCATGCTCCATATCAAGGATCACCGCGAGATTGGGCAGAGTGGTATGGTAGGTTATGATGCTATCTTCAAGAATACGGATACTGCTGGCGTGCGCCACATCGTAGCTGAGATTGAGAAATACAGCTGCCCCGTAGAAGAGAGTGTGAAGCAGAGTCTTGACTACTTGCTTGATGCTCCTTTCGTGAAGGCATCGTATAGCAAATAAAACATGATGGCGGCTATTCATTCATAAGCTCGGCCGCATCATTTTCTTGACGCGGGCACACCCGGATGAAGAGTCCGGGGTGCCCGCGTTTTTTTACTTCCTTCCGAAGTCGGCCGGAATTTCCCCCCATTGCTTTGTCTCCCATTTTAGGATGCGGGTGGTGTAGGTGTTTTCGCGCAACCACTTCTCCGCACGTTCTATTAGGCGGAAAAGCTCTTCGGTCTTGGCGTCGCGCGGCAGTTTGGTTTTGCATTTTTTCTGTTTTATCCAGTTGATGGCGTTCACGCTGTCACTGTAGATGGGCATGTCGAAACCTTTCTGTTTCAACAAGGCAAGTCCGTGGACAATGGCGAGGAATTCGCCGATATTGTTGGTTCCGTACATCGGCCCGAAGTGGAAGATTTCCTGACGGCTGGCGACGTGTACTCCCCGGTACTCCATGGCACCGGGGTTTCCGCTGCAAGCCGCGTCTACGGCAAGGCTGTTTTCCGCGACGGCGGTGGGGAGGGGAGCGTCGGTGCCGGGAGTAGTCTTGGCAGGAGAGGGAGCCGACCGCTTGATGTACGCGTACGGCGAAGAGGCAAAGGCTTTTTCCGCTTCCTCGCGTGATTCGAACGACTTGTATTTCGCTCCTTCGTAACCTTTGGTCTGTAGTTGGCAGTCTGTCCAGGAAGTGTAGATACCCGGATTGACTCCTGCCCATACGACGTAGTATTTTTCTTTCTTCATAACTGCGGACAAAGGTAAAAAAGAAAATCCGAACAACTTAACTCTTTTATTTGTTTCTTTGTATGGCGGATATAAAATAAATAAGAGAAAACTCAATAAAAAAAGAAAGGACAAAAAATGAAGAGAACATTTGCAGAAGCCATGGCGCATCGCCGTAGTTATTACTCTATCGGCAGCGATTTGTCGGTGCTGGATGAAGAAATAGTACACATTATTCGTGAAGCCGTAAAGAATGTGCCGTCAGCTTTCAATTCACAGTCTACAAGAATTGTATTGTTGCTGGGCGACGAACATAAAAAATTGTGGAACATCGTGAAGGAAACCCTGAAAGCACGCATCTCTGCCGAGGCTTTTGCCAAGACGGAAGCCAAGATTGACGGCTGTTTTGCCAGCGGACACGGTACTGTGCTCTATTTTGAAGACACTTCTGTAGTCAAGAAGCTGCAGGAAGCATTCCCTTCCTATAAGGATAATTTCCCCACTTGGTCACAGCATACCTCCGCTATGCACCAGTTTGCCATCTGGACTATGCTGGAAGATATGGGGTTGGGCGCCTCCCTGCAACACTATAACCCCTTGATTGACGACGAGGTACGTCGCACCTGGAACCTGCCCGACAACTGGATGATGATTGCACAGATGCCCTTCGGTACACCCACCGGTGAACCGGGAGAAAAGGAATTCGAAGATTTAAGCAAGCGTATCAAAATTTTTCTCTGATACAGAGGCGTTTTCAGCTTGGAATTGCTACCTTTGCAGGAAACCTGTAACTCGTAGCAGATATGATACGTATTTTCTTGACCGGCTACATGGGAGCCGGTAAAACTACTTTAGGAAAGGCTTTTGCCCGCGAAATGAATGTGCCGTTCATTGATTTGGACTGGTACATCGAAGAACGTTTTCACAAATCAATCCGTGAATTGTTCACCGAGCGGGGAGAAGCCTCTTTTCGTGAATTGGAGCGGAACATGCTGCATGAAGTAGGGGAATTTGAGGATGTCGTGGTCTCTACCGGTGGCGGTACTCCTTGTTTTTTTGACAATATGGAGTATATGAACGGTTGCGGGCAGACGGTGTTCCTGGATGTACACCCCGATATTCTGTTCCGCCGGCTCCGGGTGGCGAAGCAGCAGCGCCCCATCCTGCAAGGCAAGACGGACGAAGATTTGCGCACCTTCATTGTGGAGGCGCTGGATAAGCGTGAGCCTTTCTACTCGCAGGCCCGTTATCGCTTTGATGCCGGTTATCTGGAAAGCCGCAGCCAGATTAGCGAATCCGTGCAACGGTTACGCCAACTTTTAGGACTTTAATCCCTTGTAAATGTGTATTTTTCAGTCCGAGGAGCTGGATATATTAGATTTATGTGTATTTTTGTCGCCCCCTTTAATAAGACACACTATAGTGGGAAAATAGTAAATTGTAAATAGTCTAATAGTAAATGTACTGATGAGAAAATGGCGTATTGAAGATTCAGAAGAGCTGTACAACGTAACTGGTTGGGGCACTTCGTACTTTGGTATCAATGACAAAGGTCATGTTGTGGTGACACCGCGTAAGGATGGGGTTGCCGTCGATTTAAAAGAGTTGGTGGACGAGTTGCAGTTGCGCGATGTAGCGGCTCCGGTATTGGTGCGTTTTCCCGATATTCTGGACAACCGCATCGAGAAGGTGTCCTGCTGCTTCAGACAGGCAGCCGACGAGTACGGGTATAAAGGAGAGAACTTTATTATCTATCCCATTAAAGTGAATCAGATGCGTCCCGTGGTAGAAGAGATGATTAACCATGGGAAGAAGTTCAATCTGGGGCTGGAAGCGGGTTCAAAGCCGGAGTTGCATGCTGTGATAGGGGTCAATACAGACCCGGGTTCCCTCGTGGTTTGTAACGGATATAAGGACGAGAGCTTCATTGAACTGGCACTGTTGGCACAGAAAATGGGCAAACGCATTTTTCTTGTTGTAGAGAAACTTAATGAGTTGAATCTTATTGCCAAGATGGCGAAGCAATTGAAGGTGAAACCTAATATTGGTATTCGCATTAAATTGGCTTCCAGTGGAAGTGGCAAATGGGAAGAAAGCGGAGGAGATGCCAGCAAGTTCGGACTGACATCCAGTGAACTGCTCGAAGCGCTGGACTTCTTGGAGAAAAAAGATATGAAGGACTGTCTGAAGCTGATACATTTCCATATCGGCAGTCAGATAACCAAGATACGCCGCATCAAGAATGCCTTGCGTGAAGCTTCGCAATTCTTTGTGCAGCTGAACAAGATGGGCTTCAACATCGAATTCGTGGATACTGGTGGCGGTATGGGAGTTGATTATGACGGTACACGCTCTTCAAGTAGCGAAAGCTCCGTCAACTATTCCATCCAGGAATATGTCAACGATGTGGTGTCGACTTTCGTCGATGTTGCCGACAAACACGGGTTCCCTCATCCCAATATCATTACCGAAACGGGACGCAGCCTGACTGCCCATCACTCCGTGCTTATCTTCGAAGTGCTGGAAACGGCTTCCCTGCCCGAAATGGATGACGACTGGGAACCGGGAGAGGATGCCCACGAACTGGTGAAGGAGCTGTATGACATCTGGGATAACCTGAGCCAGCGCAGTATGCTGGAACCTTGGCACGATGCGCAGCAGATACGCGAAGAGGCACTCGACCTTTTCAGCCATGGCATCGTCGACCTGAATACGCGTGCACAAATAGAGAAACTCTACTGGAGTATCTGCCGCGAAATCAACTCCATTGCCAGCGGCATGAAGCACTGCCCCGAGGAATTCCGCAAGTTGAGCAAGCTGCTTGCCGACAAGTATTTCTGTAACTTCTCGCTGTTCCAGTCATTGCCCGATTCCTGGGCCATCGACCAGATGTTCCCCATCATGCCCATACAACGGCTGGATGAAAGACCCGACCGCGAGGCTACCTTGCAGGATATGACATGCGACTCGGACGGCAAAATTGCCAATTTCGTCAGCTCGCGTGCCGATACGACGACCCTGCCGTTGCACTCGTTGCGCGACAAGGAGCACTATTATCTGGCGGTTTTCCTGGTCGGAGCTTATCAGGAGATTCTGGGAGATATGCACAATCTGTTTGGTGATACGAATGCCGTGCATGTGTCTGTCAATTCCAAAGGCTACACCATCGACCAACTGATTGACGGCGAGACGGTGGCTGAGGTGTTGGACTACGTGCAATATAATCCTAAAAAACTGGTACGTACGCTGGAAACTTGGGTGACGCAGTCCGTCAAGGAAGGGCGTATCTCTGTGGAAGAAGGGAAGGAATTCTTGTCTAATTACCGTTCCGGACTGTACGGATATACTTATTTGGAATAAAATGGAGAAACTGACTGTAATAAAGGTGGGTGGCAAGATTGTAGAAGAGGAAGCCACCCTCTATAAGTTATTGGATGACTTTGCAGCCATCGAAGGCTACAAGGTCTTGGTACACGGAGGCGGACGCTCGGCCACGAAGCTCGCTGCCCAACTGGGTATTGAAAGTAAAATGGTGAATGGCCGCCGCATCACTGATGCCGAAACGCTGAAGGTGGTGACCATGGTGTATGGCGGACTGGTGAATAAGAATATCGTTGCCGGCTTGCAGGCGCGTGGTGTCAATGCACTGGGCTTGACGGGAGCCGATATGGATGTAATCCGTTCGGTAAAGCGTCCCGTGAAGGAGGTGGATTATGGGTTTGTGGGCGATGTGAAGCAGGTGAATGATGCTTTCTTGGCAGACCTCATTCATAAGGGTGTGGTTCCCGTGATGGCTCCGTTGACACACGATGGAGACGGGCACATGCTGAATACGAATGCCGACACTATTGCCGGAGAGACCGCCAAGGCTTTGGCTGGTTTGTTCGATGTAACTTTGGTGTTCTGCTTTGAAAAGAAGGGTGTGCTGCGCAGCGAAGACGATGATGACAGCGTGATTCCACAGATAACGCCGGAGGAATTCAAGCAATATGTGGCAGATGGTGTGATTCAAGGTGGCATGATTCCAAAATTGGAGAACTCTTTCGAGGCGTTGGATGCCGGTGTATCCGAAGTCGTAATCACTTTAGCATCAGCCATCAACGGGAACGGTGGAACCCGTATTAGAAAATAATTCAAAAAAAACGGCAATAGGCTGTAACTTTCTGAATACTTAACCGTCAATTTATTAGAGATGCAAGAACTCAGCTTTCGCAATGACATTCTCCCGCTGAAGGATAAGCTCTTTCGGTTAGCCCTAAGAATTACGTTCGATAGGGCAGAGGCAGAGGATGTCGTGCAGGAAACGCTGATAAGGGTCTGGAACAAGCGTGACGAGTGGTCGCAGTTTGGTTCTATCGAGGCCTATTGCTTGACAGTGGCAAGGAATTTGGCAATAGACCGTAGCGAGCGAAAAGACTCCCGCACCGTGGAGTTGACCCTTGAAATGGAGCAGGCCTCCGATGCATCGAGCCCTTACGAAAAGCTGGTGAATAAGGAACGAATGACGTTGATACACCGGCTGATGAACAAGCTTCCCGAAAAACAGCGGTTGATTATGCTGCTTAGGGATGTGGAAGGTAAGAGTTATAAAGAAATAGCAGCGGTCCTGAACTTGACCGAGGAGCAGGTAAAAGTGAATCTCTTCAGGGCGCGGCAAAAAGTAAAACAAACGTTTATTGATATAGAAGGTTATGGACTCTAAATATATAGAACAACTCTTGGAACGCTACTGGCAGTGCGAAACTTCTTTGGAAGAGGAGGCTGAATTGCGTGCTTTCTTTAGCGGAAGCGATGTGCCCAAGCACTTGCTTCGCTACAAGGATTTGTTCGTATATCAGCAGCTTCAGCAGGAAGTGCATTTGGGTGAGGATTTTGATGCCCGGGTGCTTGCCGAAGTGGAAGTTCCGGTGGTCAAGGCAAAGCGCATGACATTGACCGCACGTTTCATGCCGTTGTTCAAAGCCGCTGCAGTAGTGGCAGTGGTCCTTTCTATGGGGAATGTGATGCAACATTCATTTTTCTCGGATGTAGAGGAGGTGGCCGCAGCCGATACTATCGGTAAACAGATTTCCGCACCGTCGGTAGCTCTCTCGGGAGATGTGGTCGTGTCTCATGAGAAGCAGGTAATGGACAGCCTGCGCCGGGCGGACAAGGAACTGGAAATTAAGGAATAGATATTTTCATTTGCTTTTAAAATAACATTTTCATTTGCTTTAAACATAATAGTTAGTGTGCTTTATTAAAACAACTTGAGGCTGTGAAGTTTCAATTCTCTCAAAATCTTATAAAAACTAACTAAAATAGAAGGGACGCCGCGTGATGCAGCGTCCCTTTGTTGTTCTTGCCTGTGGGTTACAAGGCTTTTTATTTAAGGGAGTTATTATTTACAGTATATATAGTTTGGAATCTACTGTTTTTTTTCTCAACTTTACTCGCTCCAAATATATAATGGAGACCATGAGAAACATACTATACATCTGTATTATGCTTTTAGGCATTATGTGCTTTGTAGGCTGTAATGACTGTCATGGCAACAAAAAACTTTTGGCGCAGACCGACTCTTTGTTGCAGAGCCGTCCGGACAGTGCGCTGAAGTTGCTTAATTCCATAGAAAAGGATGTCGGGTTTTCAGAAGCGGAGTGGATGCAGTTCGTTTGGAACTGTGCGCAGGCCCGCTACCGTATGGGTATGTCATTGGTGGAAGATTCGCTCCTGTTATCCGAAATTTCGGATAATAAAAGTTATCCAAACCCCAGCATTATCCTAAAAATATAGTTTTTTATTCTGTAAATCATTCTGTTATAGGATGAATAGGTTTGGATAATACATTCCTATATCTTTGCTAATGGCACTAAAGCCAATAGGAAGAATATGAATATAGCACAGTTAAAATTAAGCCAGAAGAAGTTACTGGACAACCTCGTTTCCCGTGGTTATGACATTCAGTACATCAAAGGAGTAAAATTTGTTTTAAGACTTCTTTTTGAACATGAAGGATGTTTTCATTCGTATGAACAGTTTGCAGAAAAGTTTATCCGTACAAGGGGATATACAAAAGCGACATTGGATCTTAGGATGATGCATTTACGTACTATCCAAGCATATGATGAATTTGGGCACTACCCGGACAAGAAGTCCTTTGTTCCGTTATGCTATCCTTCCAGGTATAATATGCTTAACCCCAGTTTTCGGAAAGTTATAGACATTTATCGGAAGCGTGCCGCAGAACATAAAAAGAAGTCCACAGTAAAAATGGAAACCGATGCCGTTACAATGTTCCTTTTTGAGATGCAAAAGTTCCACGTCTCTTCATTGGATGAAATCAAAGAAGAACATGTTTTGTCCTTTTTCCTTAAAGAAGAACAGCAAAAGCGTTCAAGGACATATTGCGGTCACATAGCGTCAGCCCTTAAAGAGTTGGGGGATTTATACGACATGAAAAAAGTATTAGGTTATTTCCCTGATTTGAAATATGAAAGGAAAAACTTCAACTATCTTAAGGATGATGAAATCAATGTGATAAAAAATGCTTTGTCAGACTCTAACAATATTTTGACTTTCAGGGAAAAAGCTATAGTTTCATTGGCTTTATATACTGGCATAAGAGGATGTGACATTGCCAACTTGAAATTGACAGACATAGATTGGAAGAAGGAACGAGTCAGCTTCGTCCAGGAAAAGACTGGTAATCCGATAGTGTTGCCCCTTCTTCCCCATGTTGGAAACTCATTGTTTGATTACATACGGAATGAACGGGACAATGAGGCCGGATCCGTGTATCTGTTTCCCAACAAGAAGAATACGACAGAAAGGTTGGAGAACAAAAGTATCGGCACCATTGTCAATACAGTCTTTGAGAAACTAAACCTTAGAAAAGGTGAATCCGGGCGTGGAGTCAGCGTATTTCGGCACAACCTCGCCTCTAAATTACTTGGTAAAGGTACCGAGATTAGGGTCATCAGCCATATTTTAGGACATATCTGTTCTTCATCTATAGTCCCATATATAGATGCTGACATCCCTCATCTGAGAGAATGCGGAATCAATATTGAATGTTATCCAATAAGAAAGGAGTTGTTCGAATGAAAACAGATTCACATCTACCCCAATTTGCAGATTTGATGTCTGAATATGTCAATTTCATCTCCGGTATCGGAAAATGTGACTATATAACCCGCATATACCTGAACTCTTTCGCCAAGTACTGTATGAATCATGGCGGAGTGCTGTCGGATGATATTATCTCCGGATGGGCATCAAGGACAGATAAGGAAAGCTATTATACAAACCGTAACAGATGCATTATTTTGAGGCGCTTCATCCGTTATATCCGGTCGAAATATGGGGCACCGTTCAAATTGCCATCATATCCTCCGGATATAAAATACACACCTAAGCCAAAGCGTATTCCTGTTTCAGAACAGCCATACTCTTATTCCGCAATATCCCATATAGTCAAGAAATATGAACTTTACAAAAGAGCTTCTGGGAAATTCAGTAGGCGGACAATGGACAAGATTCGCCGTTTCAATGACTTCTGCGCTCAAAATTATCCGTCAGCCGAAGTTCTTACAGAAGAAATTGTCCTTGATTATTGCAAGAAGAAAAAAACGGAATCCGCAAAGTCATGCAATAACAGAATTGTAGGTGTCAGAGGATTTCTGAAATATGCGAATAGCCGTGGTTTTGTAAATATTCCTCTTCCATCCACCATTCCAAGAGTCAATGTCACATCATTCGAACCACATCCGTTTACTCCAGAAGAGCTTGCAAGATTCTTTAATGAAGCGGACAATCTCGAACCTCCAATAAATTGCCGTGACATGAGGGCTGCGCTTATGAAAGTGGAAGTTCCGGTCTTTTTCCGACTTTTGTACAGTACAGGGATGCGTACAACAGAAGCCCGTCTGCTCAGAGTAGAAGACGTAGACTTGCAATCCGGTGTTATAAATATAAGATACACAAAGAGCATAGATGAACATCGGGTTGCCTTGCACGAATCCATGTGGTCGCTATTGCAGATGTATAATGTCAAAATGGAAAATCTCATGCCCGGAAGAAAGACATTCTTTCCTAACGAGTATGACAAACCATATTCCGGAGAATGGGTAACGGCAAGTTTTAAGAAAGTATGGAAGAAAGTCAGTACGGCACACGCAAGAGCATATGATTTTCGCAGTCACTATGCGGTCGTGAACATAAACGGTTGGGATCACTGCGGCATTGAATGGATGGACAAACTCTTATATCTCAGCCGTTCCATGGGACACCGTTACATTCAAAACACATTATATTATTACAGGCTTGTACCGCTGTTTGCACACCAGTTGGAAAATCTGACAGGATGTGGGTATGAAGAACTTTTGCCTGATTTAAACGACTATTTTGAATATGAAGACTAAAGCAGAACATTCAATTATCGCCGATGCCATCCATGAGTGGCATACGGTCTATCTTCCGTGTATAAGGAATCTGAGCCATAACGCTTTAAAATCATACGGAGAGGGAATGGGAATCTATATAGACTTCCTTGAATCCTCAAAAGGAGTCACATCAAATACCCTTTGTGGGGAATGCTTCCGTAAGGACTGGATTGAAGAATGGATTGCGTGGCTGAAAGAAGTAAGAAAATGCAGCCCGCAAACATGCAATCATCGCCTCTCCATATTGAAAAATTTCCTCCGTTTCCTTGCGCACAAGAAAATCCAATTCATAAAATATGATTGTGATGCCGCTGAAATAAAAAGAATGCAGCAACCTAAAAAACAAGTGGAAGTAATCACAAAAGATACAATCAAACGGATTTTTGCAAGCATCAATACACGTACATTGATAGGTAAGAGGGATTTTGCCTTGTTCAATCTTCTATATAGTACCGGAACAAGAATAGATGAAATATTATCATTGAGGCTGTCGGCACTGCACCTGGATGAAACGAAAGGTTACATTCTTGTTTTGGGTAAAGGGAATAAACAACGTACCATTTATTTGTTGAACAGCATGGTAAGAATACTGAGACATTATGTGAAGTTGTTCCATCCGGCAAATCCGTTACCTTCTGATTTTGTATTTTTCCCCATATATGGCCATGCAAACAAAAAAATCACTTCAGAAGCGATTAGCAAGCGGTTGAAAATGTATGTTAGGATTGCGTCTCAGGGGCTACTTGAAATTCCTGTAGATTTTCATTGCCATAGTTTTCGGCATGCACGGGCTACCCATTGGTTGGAAGACGGTGTAAACTTGGCGCAGATACAAAAACTATTGGGGCATGAGAGCATTGAAACGACAATGAAATACGTAGGAGTTTCATCAGAACAAATGATACAAGCTTTATGCTCTATGGAAGACAATCTGACTTTAGGCGTTGAAAAGAAATATAAGAAAATCAGAAATAAAGATTCATTAGCAACAGTTCTTGGATTGAGATAATACTTAGTAATAAATGAGTGACTGTTCTTGAATAATGGAACAATCACTCTTTATTATCTGCTACCAAAATATAACAATTTACTGATATTCAATATAGTAAAAAGTCAAGTTGGGATAATATTTTGGTTTGGATAACTGCTTCCCGGCGCGATACACTACTATCGTGAGCAGAAAGACTCTTCCCGTATGCTTGATGGCTACCTGCTTGAAGCCTCCTATTATAAATGGATGAAGCAGGAGGAACGCATGGATGAAGCGATTGAGAATGGCTTGGACTATGCCATAGCCCGGAAAGACACCTTCTGGCTTCTTCTTTTTTATCGGGGAAAGGCAGAGGTGGCTTATCAGAGAAATGATCACTCCCAGGTGATAGAGCTGATGGAAAAGATATTGCAATACGCTGATAAACTGTCTGTCCGAGAACGTAGTTCCGTATTCTATAACTTAGGACTTAATATGGCGTTGATTAACCATCCTTCTTCTTCTGATTATTTTGAACGGAGCATCGATATGGCATTGGAGGCAGCCGATACGGCTTCGGCTTGTCACTATATGAGGAACTATGCCACAGCGCTTGCCAATAACCGCGAATACGTCAAATCCAATGACCTCCTGCGCCGTGTCAAACGTCTGATGCCGGCAGTGGGTAACCATGTGATGCTGCAAATTACCTTTGCCGAAAACTTTCTCAACCTTCATCAGCTTGATTCTGCCCGTTACTACTGGAACCAGGCATGGGCCAATGAACAGAATCACGGAGGAGATAAAGCCGAAGGCTTCTCCGTACGCAGTGCATTGGTACAGCTGAAAACCGTTCTGGACTATACTTCCGGTACACCTTTGGATATTATCACCTTCGGCAGGTTTGCCGACTCCGTCAGAGTTGAGATGAGGGACCAGAACAGGGTAATAGAGCAACAGCTGGAGACCAAGAACAATCTTCAGCGGTTGAACTACGAGCTGATAATCAAGCGGCAAAAGACGCGGATGTATTCTGTACTGGTTGCCGTTCTGCTTGTCGGGGTGCTGCTGTCCTTGAGTTTCTATATCCGCAACAGAAGGAAACGCCTTGCCGAAGCCGAAGAACGTATTGATACACTGACCCGTCTACTGGAAGATGCCCAGAAGGCATCGGATAACCAAGAGGAGAATAGCGACGCTTTCTTCAAGAAGTTGCTTCTGCAGCAGCTGGGTATCATACGGCTTGTTGCCAATACACCTACCTCACAGAACCAGGCATTGCTGAAACTTATCTCGGGCATCAGCAATAAGGAGATTCCGGTGGAAGGACTTCTTGCCTGGGCGGACCTTTATCCGGTAATCGATAGACTATACGACGGATTCTACTCCCGCATGGTGGAAAGATTCGGACAACTCTTATCCGATAAGGAAGTGCAGATATGCTGTCTGCTCTGTGCCGGTTTCTCCACGAAAGAAATCGGTGTGGTCACCCAACAGACAAGTGCAACCATCTACGTGCGTAAGACTTCCATCCGAAAGAAGATAAATGCAGGCGAAAAGCAGGATATTGTGGAGTGCATAAGAGTCATTTAGACCGGAAGAAGTCGGATTAAGACTTTTATAATATATTGTTGTTGATAATCAGAACTTTAAGCATTGAGTGTTAAGACTTTTAATAGTGCGATTTAGTAGGAGTTAAGCGACTTTTCGCCTTAACTTTGCATCAAATCAAAAAACAGAAAGTCTTATGAAAAGTACATTCAGAACAATGGCAATCGCAGCGTGTTTCGCACTTGTATCTCTTACTTCATGTTACTTCCCCGGAAGCGACCAGTATAAAATAAAGTCGGCAACTAAGGAATATGTTAAGTCGCAGTTAGGTGAAGGTGAGAAATTCCGTTACGGATACCTGGAGCGTAAGTGCGGTCGTAACGTAGACGGCAAATTTTGCAAGTATGCCGAAGTGCACTATGAGGTAATAAACGCGTCGGGCGAAATTTCAGAGAAAATGCTCTTTCTGCTGATGTCGGAACATTGCGATTCCGTATTGGATATCTCGGAGGAGAGAGACAAGGAGTGGACCAATAAAGAAACTCTTTCGTCAGAAGAGATAAAGGCAATCATCGAGTCAGCTTTAAAAGACAAACTCTAAACACCGGCATTTATGAAAAAGATTCTTGTTATAGCTATCGTATGCCTGTTGGGTAGCTTTGCCGCAGCGGCACAAACAGTGAAAGTAAACGGTACAATTGTAGATGAACAGAACCGTCCGGTGGAATTTGTCAATGTAGCCCTGATTTCCTTGCCCGACTCTTCATTCGTTACGGAAAGCACCACTGATGGCAAAGGTAAATTTGCTTTGAGAGCCACTGCCGGTTCGGATTTCCTGTTAAGACTCTCTTATATCGGTTACGTCGGCGAACAGATTGTCATCAGGACTCCCCAAGGCACTGTGCAGATGGGAGACATTATCTTGAAAGAACAGTCGGTAGCACTGGACGAGGTGGTAATATCGGGCAGCAATATCACGCAGAAGGTAGACCGCATGGTTGTAGTACCCACCGCTACTGCCATGAAGAATTCCTATAATCCCTACGACCTGATGCTGAACCTTGCCATTCCGCACTTGAAGGTGGATGCTCTTGGTAAAGGCCTGGAAGCCAATGGCGGCAGCGTACAGACACGTATCAACGGTATTGTGGCTACCTCCACCGAAGTGGCAGCCCTCCTGCCCAAGGAGATTGTAAGAATAGAATTCATTGAAAATCCGGGAGAGCGCTATGGCGACAGCAGCCTGGGCGCTGTGGTGGACATCATTGTCCGCCGCCGCGAAACGGGTGGACTGGTCAATATACAAGCCACTAATGCTCCCCACATGTTGTTTAGCGAGGACAATGTGGTGGCAAAGTTCAATCATAACAAGTCACAATGGGGATTGTTCTATAACTTGTCTGCCCGTAACTTCAAAAAAACATATACGGATATAGACGAGACATATGTGTTGGAAAATAAGACGATACATCGTGTGCAGGAGGGGCTTCACGACCAAAACAAGCACTTTACCCACAATATCGACCTCTCTTACAATCTGACGGAGCAGGATAAGTACGTATTCAACGTCGTGTTCCGCAACAGTATCTATGATGCTCCCTCTCTGAACCAGTCGAACAAGCTGTATGATGCTGCGGATGCCGATAACTATATCTTCTCCAGACTGAAGAACAAGCAGTCCAGCTACACTCCTTCGCTCGACCTTTATTACCAGCGTACATTACCGAAGAATCAGATGCTTACGATGAGCGTGACCGGTACGCTGATGCACACCGACAATAATAGGCTCTACCACGAATATACGCCTCAAGCCGAAGACCTGGCGATGATTGAAACAGATGTGACGGGGAATAAGCGTTCCATTATCGGTGAAGCCATCTACGACAAGCGTTTCAAGTTCCTCGTATTCAGCGCCGGATTGCGCCACTACCAGATGTATGCCAGGAACGAGTATGCAGGCTCTTCACCCGTCGTATCGGAAATGAACCAGGCAAAGACAGCGGCGTTTGCCGAGGTGCAGGGAAATATCAAGAAAGTGAGTTATGGTGTGAGTGCCGGATTGACCCGCTCTTATTTCAAGGAAGGAGGGGAGGAACATACCTATTACACCTTTACCCCCACTGTCCGTCTGAACTTCTCGCCGCACAAGAACGGCAACATCAACTATCGGTTCAATGTCGAACCCAAGATTCCTTCGCTCAGTGCGTTGACCAATGTGGAGCAGGCGATAGATACCATCCAGATAGTACGCGGCAATCCGGCATTGGAGACTTACAGTGTCTTTAACAATACGTTGAACTACTCCTATATGAAGCAGAAGTTCGTCTTCATGCTGAATGTGACACATGGCTATCACAAGAATATCATCATGGAGAGTGTGTTTGCCGAGGGAGACAAGTTGGTTTCGATGAGCGAGAACCAGCGTTCTGCACAGTTTCTGCGCTTTGGCCCTTCTTTCACATTCCGCGGACTGAACATTGGTAGTCTGAAGAATTTCCTGACGCTGAGTATAGATGGTGGATTTACACGTTACTGGTCTAACGGCAATACCTATACCCATACGTATAATGACTTCTATTACAATCTGGTTGCCGTGTTCAATTATAAGCAGTTCTCTCTGTTGGGACAATTCAGTAAAAGGGCGAACGAACTGATGGGCGAAACGATTTATAAGGGCGAGAATCAGACTGCCATTCTGGCCACTTATACCCACAAGCGCCTGCAGCTGGGGGTAGGGATGATGTTCCCGTTCACCAACAACTACAAGACGGGCAAGGAACGGGTGAGCAAAGTGGCGCCCTATACCTCGTGGAGTCATGCGAAAGAAATAGGACAGATGGCGGTTATCAAGCTGAGTTATAACTTCGAGTTCGGCAAGCGTTACAAATCATCCGACAGACGCATCAATAACAGCGACAATGAGTCGGGTATTCTGAATGTAGATAAATGATAGTTGTTCCCGTGCTTCGGAGATGTGGGGCGTACAAAAAACGAAGGACTTCCTCGCGGGAGTCCTTCGTTCTTTTTGCAGGTAATTATTTGAGAGAGAATTTAGTTTAGGTTTATAGTCATCAATCTGAGAATCTATGTTTTCTATGTTAGAGTTTATACAGTCCTTTCTTGGGATAGTCCAGTTCCGGATTACCCTTGTAGCCTACACTGCCGCTTCCGCTGGTGCGTACTTTCAGGAAATCTGTGGCATGGCACTTGATGTCGCCTGAACCGGCAACACTGGCAGATGCTTTCTTGGCAACGAAATCGGAAGCAAGCAAATCACCCGAACCTGCCACGCTGTATTCAGCTTCTTGGGTGCTGCCACTCAGGATAGCGGTGCCCGAACCGGCAACGGATGCTTTGGTGAAGTTGGCCGTTACGTTGTTCAGCTTCATGTCACCTGAACCTGCAACGGATACTTGGAGGTCATTGCAAGTGATGTCGCTGCTGTTGATGTCTCCCGAGCCTGCGATGGAAATATCGAGGTCTATGCAGGAGATGTTGTTTCCACTGATGTCACCCGAACCAGCCACAGAGATTTTGATGTCATCCGTCTTCAGTCCGTTTTTCAGTTCCACGTCTCCCGAACCTGCCACGGCAATGCCGTTCAACTTTTCTGCGGACACACGTACTTCCAGTTTATTGTAGGATACGCTGACATTCTTCTTGAAGCCGATGTAGAGGGTATTGTCCTTGACACGGATATCCAGTAAGTCTACAATGTTGTCCGAGGTGTATACTTCCACTGTCGGTTTGCCGGACTTCTGCGTGTAGGTCACGTCGGGGCTGCCGGCTACACTCAGCTTGGTGAAGTTGTTCACTTTTATGTCTTTGGTTACATAGTTCTTGCTTGCCTTGACCGTCTTGCTGCCGAAGCCTCCGGAACGGTATGTGTGTTGTTGTGAACAAGCGGTTGTACTGAATGCCAATAAGGCGATTGCGATAAATGTTGTTAGAGCTTTCATATTTTTTTGTTTTTTGTGATTCAGTATTTATTAGTTAGACGTGATTTGCCTTGAAAAAGTTGCATGTAGAAATGCTTTTTTCAAAGGACGCTCGGTCATCATACTTTAATCAATTATTGTGCCACAAGTGTAAGTCGCTGATAACTAAAGTGTAATAACTTTTACATAGTGTTCATTATCGGACACTCCGTCCGCTTTTGTCAGGTGTTTGCTTGCTTTTTTGGACGATTCTTTGTTCATTTGCAAAGCCTCTTCCCCGCCCCTTCCTACGGGAGAGGCTTTGATTTATGACAGTAAACCGCATTATAGAAGATAAAGAGCTAGGTCCTTTGTTTGTCCGGGTCAATGCCCGGGCACGGCGTCTCACTTTCCGTACAAAGGAGGACGGAATTTACGTGACTGTGCCTCCCCGGACTTCCCTTGCCGAGATAGAGAATGCCATCGAGCAGCTTCGTCCGCGTCTGAAGGCTGCCATACAGAAGCAGGTCAGAAAGCTGATTGATTTGGATTACCGCATTGATACGGAGTTCTTTAAACTGACATTGGTCAGCGGACAACGGGAACGGTTCTTGTCCCGTTCCGAGTTGGGAGAAATGCAGATAATCTGTCCGCCGGATGCGGATTTCTCGGATGAGAATCTGCAGGCTTGGCTACGTAAGGTGATTGAGGAGGCTTTGCGACGGAATGCAAAGATTATTCTTCCTCCCCGCCTGTATATGCTTTCCATGCAACATAACCTTCCTTACAAGAGTGTGAAGATAAATTCCAGCAGCGGGCGTTGGGGAAGCTGTTCGGCACAAGGCAATATCAACCTTTCCTATTATCTGGTACTTCTTCCCAAGCATCTGATAGACTACGTGCTACTGCACGAACTGGCACATACCCGCGAGATGAATCACGGGAAACGTTTCTGGGCTTTGCTCGACCGGATGACTGATGGAAGGGCTCAGGCATTGAGAACAGAACTCCGGAAATACAAAACGGAGATATAGCGGTCTGCCTCTTCTATCACGTTTGAAAGGTATCTCAGAAAGTTAATACCGGTATGGATAATGCGAGATTATTAACAGAAGCAAAATGTCATGTTTGATTATAAAGAAATAGAACGAACAATCAAAGATAACCATCTTCCATTTCAGGAAATAGGAGATGTCGATAAAGAGATTTTAATACAACGGTTATATGACACATTTGTAATTGGAAATCCTCGTGCATTATGGCTGAAATTTAAATATGTGCCATATAGTATAGATTGTAACATGGAAGATCCTTATTTTCATCTATTGGATATAATTGACAAAAATATCGTTTTCTATTTTTTTATTGATTATTGGAACAGGGATTTTATCGTTTAT
>ERZ780052.312-NODE-312-length-19843-cov-3.499848_pt1 | contig 19843 bp, 11 predicted proteins | sample MGYA00511845_ERZ780052 | MGnify/ENA primary metagenome ERZ780052 (study PRJEB29588, sample SAMEA1970897) | human gut metagenome | biome: human gut; feature: human-associated habitat; material: faeces | place: Denmark | collected 2008/2010 ...
ATAAGGAACTGGTACTTTCGTCTCTTGTGAAAATGTCTAATTAAAAGACTAAAAAAAGACTAAAAAACTTTAAATTAAGTAATACTTTACAAACGATTAATTTTCTATTAACTAAATATTGACTTAAAATTACTTTGTGATATACTGAATTTATCAAATAAATTAAGCAATTGCACACTGGTTCCCATATTTTTTACTGCACTCCCCAAGTATGCAGTACCCTCTCCCTGAAATATGGGAAGCAGCGTGCAATTGCTTTTTTATTAAGTGAAACCGGATAGATGGAGGGTGCTGGAAGGTTTTTACAACTAAAATGGAGAAGAAAGGAAAGGTAGAGCAAAAACATGAGAAGGGTAGGAAAACAGATTGTTGCCATCACGCTGGCAGCGGCAATGATGGGGTCACTGACACCGGAGGCATGCACATTTTTACAGAACGAGATTGTGTATGCGGCGGAGACAAATGAAGCGTCAGCACCAACAGTAACACGTGCAGAACTGTACAAAAATGAGGGCGCAAAAACAACAAAAACCATTGATTTTTCAGAATTGAAAGAAGATGACTGGAATGGTGAAGGAAAAATTACTTTTGCATATGATGAATCCATCAATGGCTCGTTGGGAAATGTGAATGAAGAGTATGAATTAACTGCAAAGGTAACACTGGATGAAACATCCTATCAGTCGCTGGATGCAGATAAAGCGCATCTGAATATCCAGGGTGTAACAAAACTGGGATCAAATTGGGGATGGAACAACAGTACGGATTGCCAGTGGCTGCAGAAGGATTCTTTTATGAAAGTTGGGGAGAATTATTCAGCTGATCTGAAAGTAAAGTTTTCAGGAATAACACCGGATACATTGATGGATGTTGAATTTGTTCTTGTGGGAACCGGATTTAAGGGAACTGTGACATTTTCAAATGTAGTTCTCACAAATTTATCAAGCGATAAACAGGAACTGACCAAACAGGAGCCAACCGTTCTTTCTGATTTAAATAATGAATCCCAGGTAAATCTGTGGGCAGGTGAAACCGGATATCAGTATTCCCACGGTGGAAAAGAAAATGCTGCTCCGGAACTTTCCTATGATGCAAATGGCGGAGACGGAAGATTAAAAGTAAGCCTGAATTATACAGCCAACTCCGGCGAATCATGGAGTGAGGCAAAAGTGAAATTCACACCCAAGACACCGGCTGATATCAGCAATTATAATCAGGTGAGTGTGGATTTGATTTATCCGGAAAACAGTAATATTTCCAAGATAAAATTTTTCTCCAACAGCGGAATCGATAAAGATACCAGCATAGATTCGTCCGAGGCAGCAGATGCAGGAAACGGATATAAGAAAGTTACAGTTACTTTAGGATTTTCTCCATCTGCCACACCAATGGCTGATCTGACAATCGGACTTATCGGAGCCAACAGTTCCTTTGCTGGGGATGTTTATCTGGATAATCTGATACTTTCCCAGAAGGATGCCAGTGGTGATTTTGTGGCAATTACCGCAACACCGAATACAGACGGAACACAGGCAAAAACAGAAGCAACAGATAAAACCCTGACCATGACAGATCCGGATGCCAGCAATAGCGCAAAGGCATTGTATGCATATTTACAGGGACTGACCGAGAGCGATCAGGTACTGTTTGGCCATCAGAATGATGTCAGCCGTTCGGTTGGAACCAAGGATGCGTTAGGAGATGTCCATGATGTGACCGGTTCTGTCAGCGGTATTTTTGGAATCGATTCCCTTGCACTGTTTGGAAGCGAGGCAGGTGGAACAGATGCAAAATCTGCACTGGAAAATTCCATCAATTACAGCAAAAAGGCAGCAGAGAATGGAGCAATCGTCACATTATCTGCACATATGCCAAACTTCACAAGCGCGAAGATCAAAGACAATGGGGATGGAACCTACGATTTCTTTGACTGTAATTTCAACGAATCCAAAGATCTGTCCGGGGACAGCTTAAAGAAGATTCTGCCAGGAGGAGAAAAGAATAAGGTCTTTACGGCTTATCTGGATACCATTGCAACCTATGCGAATAAATTACAGGAATCAAATATTCCGGTCATCTTCCGTCCACTGCATGAGAATACCGGCGGATGGTTCTGGTGGGGAACTGGAAACACGGCGGAAAGTTATAAGAGTCTGTATGCATATACCAGAGAGTATCTGGAATCCAAAGGGGTACATAATATGCTGTATGTATATTCTCCAAACGGTCCAATGGAGACGGAAGAAGAATATATGTCGCGTTATCCGGGAGATGCCTATGTAGATATTCTGGCATTTGACTATTACAACGATTTTAATACCTATCCGGCAGAGGCAGATACGTCGTTTTTTAATCATCTGGACCAGACCTGTCAGGTTGTATCTTCCATTGCAAAGAAGCACGATAAGCTGGCAGCGATTTCCGAAACCGGTGTGCGTGTAATGAAGGAGAACGGAAGCGATAATGAGGGACTTCTCGTAAAAAACAATCCGGTAAGCGAAGCAAAAACCGGAAAGAACTGGTATGAAGAAGTCAACAATATTGCAAAGAAAAATGATATGCCATATTATATGGTATGGGCAAATTTCAGCGATACCAACTTTTATGTTCCATATAAGCACACCGATACAATGGGTCAGGAAATGATCAATGAGTTTATTGATTACTACAACAACGAGGATTCAGTATTTGGAAACGGTACGAATTTCTATGACAATATTGATAAGTATGCAGGAGTAAAGACGGATAATTACAAAGATGTCAGCGGATACATGGTAGCTCCGTTTGATATGGATACGATTTTAAAGCCAACTGCGTTAAAGGCAAGTGTTTCCAATGCCGGTGAGGTATCGTTTGTTGTAAAGGATACGGCAAAAGGCAAACAGTTGACATTGCCGGCTGCGAAAGGCTCCGATGGATGTTATACGGCGCAGCTGACACAAGAGGAAATGGATCAGATCGGAAAAACAGATGTTGCATCCATTACACTCGTTGCAGATGGAAAAGAACTGTCCACGATTACGAATCTGAGTATCGGAAAAGAAAAGGACAAAGCTCCGGCAGGTGTGCTGGAAAATTTTGACTACTATGTCGGGAGTAATGGACTTCTGGATGCAGCTTACGGTGGAAATTCTGCCGCTGGATGCAGTTCGTCCTTTACGCTGGATCAGGAGCATAAGGCAGACGGTACATATGGTGCTGCATTTAATTACAAATTAAAAACAACCGGTTCGGAAGTCTGGACGGGTCTGGTAAATGCAACTCTGGGCAATACAGATTTTTCAGCCTATAATGCATTGAAATTCTGGACAAAACTTGATGGAAAAGGGCAGAAGGTTGTTGTACAGATCAAGGCAGGAGGAGAAGAGTATGAAGTATATCTGACTAATCTTGCAAAGACAGAAGATGCCTATGAAGTAACCGTTCCATTCTCAGCTTTTAAAGGGAAGACGGGTGGAAAACTTAGTGGGGATGCTTTAAAAGATGTGCAGGCATTCGGACTCTGGTGTAATTCCAACCCGGCAGGTTCCGCGGTAGATGTGGAATCGGTACTTTACTTTGATGCATTCAAAGGAACAACGATCAGTGACGCGGAAGCTGCAAAAGCAGATGCCGATGGCCTGATTGCAGTAAAACAGACCAGCCAGAGTGGAAATAATGGCGGAAATTCTTCCTCCGGAAGCAGCACCTCTGGTGGAAATTCCGGTAGCACAACAACACCGGATACCGGAAATACAACACCAGATACAAAACCATCGGAAACCCGGAAAACGGACAAAACATTTGAGAATATTGCAAAAGATACAAATGCGACACTTACCGTTGAAAAGAACGATAAGGGAGAAGTGACAGGTGCCCGGGCACAGCTGGAAAAAACAGTAAAGAACGCTTCCGAGACAAAGAAGACTACAATTTCAGCAGATGTGGTTGCAAAATTAGTCCAAGAGGCAGGAACCAGCGACATCACGATTACCCAGACAACAAAGAACGCTTCCGGCAAAGTGATGAACAGCGTATCTGTCAATGCGAAGGATCTGCAGGCAGGTAAAAAGCTGACACTTGTAAAAGTTGATAAAAAGACAGGAGAAAAAGTCCTGATCAGCAGCAGAACTTATAAGGTTTCCAAAGACGGAACTGTGACAGCGGATACCAAAGATGCCGGTGATTATGTACTGCTGAATGAGAAGGATGCAAAAGCCCTGAGCAGTAAAATCTTAAAGAGTGTTGCATTAAAGGATACCAAGAAAACGGTTGCAAACGGAAAGAAGGCAAAAGTTACTTTTGATAAGAACCTGAACATGGAAAATGTAAAGAAGATCACTTATACATCTTCCAAAAAGTCGGTTGTAACAGTGAATAAAAATGGTACAATTGTCGCAAAGAAAGCTGGCAAAGCAGTTGTGAAAGTAAAAGTCACTTTAAAGAACGGAAAGACAAAGACTGTAAAGATGACGATCAAAGTGACAAAGTAAATTTACAGGAGTTTCGTCAAAATTTTAATAAGAAAAAGACGGTTTCGCAGGAAATCGTCTTTTTTCTTACCCATAATTGTAAAGAGAAGCGTGTGCGTTTTTTCGGGGAATTGATTGTAATTTCAGGAACCTTTGTTTATACTAAAATCGATAGAAAAGAGAATGAGAATGAGAAGGAGAACATTTATTATGGCAGGAAAACACATTTCCATTCCGGCACTTTTAAAGATCGGTGCGGGTGCATTGGACAATCTGGGGATTTACTTAAAAGAGTTACAGTTACAGAAAGTAGTTGTATTGTTTGGAAACGGTCTTGTAGAAATGTTTGGTTCTACCGTTATGGAAGCATTGCAGCAGGAGGACATTGATATTTTAGAATATCAGGAACTTGATACCGTGCGGTTGGAAGATCTGACCAGTCTTGCATTTTCCATGCCGGCGAAGACGCAGGCAGTCATCGGCATCGGTGGCGGAAAAGTGATTGATGGTGCGAAATATTGTGGATTTCTGCGAAATCTGCCGTTTATCAGCATCCCGACATCGGCATCGAGCGATGGCTTTTCAAGTGCCAGTGCTTCCCTTCTGGTGGAAGGACGGCGCAAGTCCGTTCCGGCAAAACTTGCATATGGGATTGTGGTGGATACAAGGATTATTCGCAGTGCACCGGAGAAATTTTTATATTCCGGCATCGGCGATATGGTGTCAAAAATTACGGCACTGTATGACTGGATTTTTGAGGAAGAACATGGGTACGGAAAAGTCAATGATTTTGCTGTCATGATTGCTAAGAAAGCAGTCAATAGTTTTGTGCGCACACCGTTTACTTCGATACAGGATGATCTGTTTTTAAAGGAACTTCTGGATTCTCTTGCGATGAGCGGAATTGCAAATGAGATTGCGGGCAGCAGTGCGCCAACGAGCGGCAGCGAACATCTGATTTCCCATGCGCTGGACAAGATGCTTGAGCATCCGCAGCTTCATGGTATTCAGGTTGGCATTGCAACCTATCTGATGAGTGTTGTACAGGATCATCGTTACCGGAGGGTAGACACGATCTTTACGCAGACGGGGTTCTGGGATTATGTAAAAGCACTGGATCTTCGGCGGGAGGATTTTGAGAAAGCAGTTGATCTGGCACCGTCGATCAAACCGTTCCGCTATACGTATCTGCATGAGCAGCAATATAGGGATCGCGCGAAGGAACTCCTGCATACAGATGCGCGGTTGCAGGAAATCTTGAAATAGAGAGGAAAATAAATTACAGGATATACAATGATAAAAGTAGCAATATGTGATGATGATATACAATTTATTTATAAATTGGAACAAAGTATTTTTCGGTTTGCAGAAATGAAAAGAATAAAAGTGGATGTTGACGGTTATACAAGTGGAGCAGAATTTATTCAAAAACTGCAGCAAAGCGAAAGGTATGATTTGTTATTTTTGGATATTGAATTAGGGGACAGCTCGGGGATTATCGTTGGAAACTGGATTCGATCTCAGATCCAATATGAATCCATGCAGATTGTTTTTGTATCGGCAAAAGAAATGTATGCCATGCAGCTTTTTGATCTGCGTCCAATGAATTTCCTCGTGAAACCCATACAACAGGAACGAGTAGATTATATATTAGATGAATATGAAAGGCTGTATCAGTTTCAGCCACATATTATAGAAATTGGGAAAGGAAGAAATTCGATACGGATAGAAGAACATTCTGTTTTTTATTTGCAGAGCCTTGCCAGAAAAATTCAAGTGGTAACAGCAAATGATACATTATGTGTTTATGGAAAACTTTCGGAGGTTATTCCTGCGTTGAATCCGCATTTATTCTGTGTGGTACATAAATCTTATGTCATTAATCTGCGGTATGCAGAATCTTTTCAGAAAGACAGCGTACACATGATCAATGGGGATGACATTCCGGTCAGTCGGTCTATGAAAAATAACCTTGATCATGCAATTATGGAAAAGATGAGGTGTGGCGGGTGAATAACATAGAAAGAATATTTGAAGCGGTATGTAACATATTAAGTGTGTATGTAAGTTTTAAAGTGACGGATGTTTTTCTGGAAAAGAAAAGAAAACTGCCACGGATGGCAAATATTGTTTATGTGCTCGTATGGCTTATTAATACAGTTGTTGCATTTGGTTTTCGAAATGCCATGGGAACTACGGTGAGTATGGTACTGCTTCTCTGGGCGGCAGAAGGCATATTGTATGAAGGAAGTATACTGCAGAAAATAATGGCAGGTTGTTTTACAGTATTGCTGGGGCTTACCATAGAATTTATCATGTATTATTATCTGGGAGATTTTTCTTTGTTTTCCGAAGGGCGGGCAATGGGAACCATCACAGGGGCAATGGTCAATCTGCTCATAGCAATGGGAATAAGACAGGTGATATGTCGGCGAAGGGTTATGGAAACACAGAACTATTACTTTATGATTCTTGTATTAGCCGGAAATATTGTCTGGATATATGCTCTTGAGAGTGTATCCGGCGAAAATTCGCCAAAAACAGTATTATCACTGGCTATTATGATCGTTGTAGATCTTGGAATGTTCTATTTGTATGACCGTTTGGGAGAAGCTTATCAGGATAAAATGCAGCAACGGCTTTTAAAGGAACATATGATGGCCTATCAGGAGCAGATGCATATCATGCAGCAGAATCAGAAAAAGCTGGATTCTTTGCGGCATGACATGAAAAACCATATGTATCTTCTGCAGACATATCTTAATGAAGGAAGGTATGATAAGGCACAGGAATATGTAAATAAAATGAGTGAGCATTTGCAGACGGAGCATAAGTATGTGAATACGGGGAATCTGGAACTGGATATGATTTTGAATCATAAACTGGCAAAAGCGGAGGCAATGTCCTGTCAGATTCAGTCGCAGATTGTGATTCCGTGCCAGTTGCCAGTGGATGGATATGACTGGAATGTTTTGTTTGGAAATCTGTTGGACAATGCAATTGAGGCAATGGAGCAGATAAAAGATCGTTTTTTGGAGATTCGGATACAATACGACAGGGGAATTCTGGGTATACAGGTGAAAAATACGTTTGATGGAAAAGTCAATAAACAGGGAGAACGTTTACTGACAAGGAAGAAACAACAGGCATTGCATGGAATCGGTATGCAGAATATTTCAGATGTTGTAGACAAATACGGGGGATGGAAATCTATAAATATCGATGAAAATATATTTGAGGTTCAGATTGTGTTATATCTTTGAAAAAATCCCATGGTGTATGCTATGGGATTTTTAATGCAGATTTTGACGAAAATCAAACCAATTTTAACATGCAGAAAGAATAATGGGAAAAATGAAGCATAGTATACACAAGAGAGGGGAAATAGCCATGAAAAATATTTTAAAAATAATGCTTATGATGATTACAATTTATACGATAACAGGTTCTGCTGTGTATGCCGCGGAAATACCGGTTTCAGATCAGGATCAGTTAATAACGAGCCGTGATTGGACAGAAATCAGTAATTTACAGGATGAAATGAAAAAAGAAGAGCCGGATGCAACCATCGATTATGACAAGGCATTAAAAGTATATGTGGATTGTAATCTTATAAAATTGCAGACGGCAGATACGAAAAAACTCACAAGTGCTCTGGAAAGTGCAAATTATGTATGGGTCATTCCTTTTAAAATGGAAAAGACATATGGAATGTTTACCGTAGCCAAAGGACTTCCTTTGAGTGAAGAAGCAAAGTCTGTATTGACAAAAGCAGAACAGGAAGAAGTAAAAAATCATGCTGGAAAATGGATGATTACAGAGACAGCAGAACATACAGTGGAACCTTACTATGATATACTTCTGGAAAAACGAGAGGCATTATCGGACTGTACGAGAGTAGTACTGGTGGGAAGTCAACCGGGAATGAGACAGCCGGTTGCACTTGGGATGGATGATGAAACAGCACGTATCTGGATTTCGTTGGGGTATCAGTATCCGGTTATGGAGAAAATTCCGGAAACTCAAAATGTGGAAAGCGGTGTCTATTCATTTGATTCTGTAGCGGAGATTTCAGATACTTATATTGAAGATTCTGAGGTAAGTACAGGAGCTGGAGTACAGAGCAGAAGTTCGATGAAATATGTGGCTGGCATTGGAATTATAGTGATAGGAAGCATATTAATCCTTAGTGTTTTAAAGAAAAAGAAATTGGAGGATTATGAATGAAGAAAATCAGTCTGTACTTATTAATTTTTACAATGCTATATTGTCTGTGTGCGTGTGGAAAAAATTCTGATGCAAAATCAAACAGTAGAGAAGATGATGGCAGAAAAGAACAAAAGATAATCATATCATCAATTCAGGTTGCTTCAAATACGAAGGTTATGCGTGCAAAGGTGTTCCTTCCGAACGTAAAATCTTTGGAAGGAACAAATTATTGGTTAGGTGGGTTAGATACTACCAGTAAGGTGGATGTAATAGATACAGGTGATGGTATTCAGATCAATGTGTGCGGCTTTTATTCCGATGATACTGCGTGGAAAAATCCGAAAGTATATAAGGGATTTCAATCACCGGATAATTCAAATACGCCATTAAAAAATGTTTTGGTTAATGGAAAAGTTGTTCCAATGAAGGAGAAGATGTTAAAAGCGGATGTTAAGAAAACAAAAAAAACAATCCCTGTTGAAATTACACCTTATACGGTTAGTATTTGTCCCGTCAATGACTGGAGAGAAAAAGGGTGTTTTTATCATGTAGTTGCAACAACAAAAGACGGAAAGCAATATTCCATAGGAGAGTTACCTCTTACCGATGACAGAAAAGGAACTGAAAAAAAGAAACATCCTTTCATGGATGGTACAGATCTTGAAGAGCTTGGAGATGGCTATGCATCTGCAAGTGAAATGAAATATTGTGGGGCTCGTTATATTTTCAATCAGAAGATTGATATCACACAGATAGAACAGATAGAAATAATAAAATATAAAATCAGCAGATGATATAGGTATAAAAACAGGTATAAAAACAGGTCATAAATTTGTTGACGATGATTGGAAACCATGTTAGGATGATGGTAGAGACTATCAATGAAGTGACAGGGGAATGAGTTTTTGACTCATCCCCCTGTTCTTATTATCAGGAGAAATGGATGAAAAAGAACAATCAGATGAAACCAGACAATGTAGTAAAACGTCTATGGGCATTTTTTATCGTGCTCACCATGTGTATTACCGTGCAGCCTGTCGTGCCGGTAAAGGCGCAGGAGGCTGTGCAGACAGCGGCAAGAACGATCTATACGGAATTTAAAGATGGAAATTCTACCCATTCTGGAGATGGAAGCTATGGAAATCCCTACAATTTATTTGAGGATGCCTATGCGGCTGCCGGCAATGGGGATGAAATTTCAATTTTGGGAAGTGGTGCTTTTTTAAATGCCGAGGCTGCGGAACCGTTTATTTTTGATAAAAGCGTGACCGTCAACGGAAATGGAAATACTTTTTCCAACCGTAAGGGGGGATTTATCCTGAATACGGATGTGACATTTAAAAACATTACGCTGCGGTTTTCCAATCGTCTGCACGATGCAATTTTTGCAAATGGGCATAAACTTGTTCTTGAGAATGTTACGTGCGACAGCGGATTCCGCTATGTAGATATCTTTGGCGGATCCCTTTATGAGAATGGAAAGAATATGGGGAATCATCCGGGATCAGAGGCACAGATTCTGATTACGGGTGGTGGTACCAATCTGGGGAATATTTATGCCGGTTCCATGAACGGAACATATGACGGTAAGACACAGATCGTGCTTGCGCACGTTTCCGGTACGCAAAATGGGGAAATCTATGCATCCGGTGCCATTGAACCATATGTAAATCAGGATGACTGGTTTTCCACGCAGGAGCCGGATCCACCGGCAGCGGATGGACAATATACGGTTTCCGGCGATGTGGAAATTTCACTTACCGGTTCCGATACGAAACAGGTGTACGGAGTATCTGAAAATCACGCAGGGAAGACATTTCTGACCATAGATACCGACCAGTCCTATACCGGAATTCCAGGTATAAGCAAAGTAGGAAACCTCACAGTAAAGGGCGGTGGAACATTTGCACCGGCAGCGTTGGACAGCTGTACGGTCAGGCTGGAAGGGGCAAGTGCGATTGATCTTTCCAAGATGGAAACTCCACAGGTACATTCGATTGTGAGTGCGGATTCAGCAGGAAACCGACTGATCTTAGGAAAAGAACAGAAGCTGAATGTTACAGATACCATTACGGGTGCACTTACATTTGAAACCCTGAATGGAAGAAATGGAAAATCTGGAATTGCGGAGTATAATCACACCTATCTGGAACTTGGAAGGGCTGCGGATACGGCGGTTTCTTTTACACCGACAGACGGACAGGCAGGGATGACACTGGAACGGACATCGTCTGGAAATGGAGAAATCTGGAAAACCAGTGAGTTGTCAGGGGATGGACCGGTTGCGGTAAAAAATATGACCATAAATAATCCGGTAATTACCACAACGGTTTCAGAGATTTCTGGAGGTAGAAAGTCATATCTGGCAGACGTGAGCTGGCCGGATGAAACAGATGAGACATATAAAGAGTTAATCTATGTTCCGTTACAATATGAAGTGACATTTAATGGGAAAACACTTTCTTCAGAGACGGTTACGAATGATGAAGGTAGTTTTATTTGTATTCCGGATTTTAATTTGATGTTCGAAACGGGAATAGAGGAGAATGCGATCACACTAATGTGCTATCGCACGGCTAATAGTTCTACGGTAAAACCGGGAACCTACCATATCACAATCCGTCCATTTTCAGCAGGTGAACAAATTGAGCAGAAGGTAGTTCTGATTGTAAACAAAGATCCGGATACATCTGGTTCGACGGCTACTTCAAAGGAAACAACCACTACGATAAATGGATTACCAACGGCCGTGTCCATGCAGGATGAACTGAATCTTACCGTGCAGACGGTCTATACAGATAGCAGCTTACAGGGAAAGAACGTGCCGTCTGCTGGTTTTTCGGTATACATTAACCAGACCCCTTATGAAGTATCCGGCATCACACTTCAAAACGGAGAGGCAGCCATAAAGATTCCGGTTTCAGAGGCAAACGGATTTCATATGGGAGAAAATGCAATTACAGTTTCTTATGCAGGAGCAACGAATGAAAACTACAGGGCACTTCCTTCCCAGGCAAACGAAACCGTGACGGTAAATCCAATTGCCGTAAAGATGCAGTATGATACCATCCAGCAGACAGCTGCATACACAGGGCTGAAACAGAGCTGCTTTGTTTCCACGGTAAATGTAGTCCGAAAGGACAACGGAAAGACGGTAGATTCGCAGGTAAAGCCTGAAGTTTTCTATCGGCAGGATGGGAAAAATGTTGTTCCGGTGCAGCCGGGCAGCTATGAGGTGTGGTTTAAAGTAACTGGAAACCAGTACGATGTGATAGAGGAAAAAGTCGGAACCTTTACCATTACAGCGGCGAAACCATCGATTCGCCTTACGGCAGAGACAGAAAACGGTAATTCCGTACATCTGTATGCAAAGGTAGATGGAGTCCGAAATGGCAGTATTCCGCTTGGTTCGATTTCTTTTTATCAGGACGGAACCATAATAAAGGCACAGGAAAAACTCGTATATGGGGAAGCCGATACGGTTGTATCAGGCTTAAAACGTGGCGGTTCTTATCAGTTTAAGGCAGTATATGAGCCGGATGATAAGGATGGACAGACTTATTACGAAACAGTGACAAGTGAAGCCGTGACCGTTACAATCAAAGAGGACAGTTCCACCGGAGGAAGTGGAACAACCGGAGGCGGCTCATCTTCCGGAGGAAGTGGAACGACCGGAGGTGGCTCATCTTCCGGAGGAAGTTCCGGTGGCGGAAATACTTCGGGTGGTGATACTGCCGGAGGGGGAACACCATCCAACGGAAATAAAACCGATGCAGAAACACCGTCTAACGGAAATACAGCTGGTACAGAAACACCGTCCGATGGAAACGCGGCCGGACAAAATATACCAACCGTGACCGTTACCGGAACCCGGGAAAATAAAGCCATCAAAACAACGGTGACCGCTGATCTGATAAAACAAACCATGGAAGAAAATAATGGAAAACACACAGATGTGACGATCCGGGTCACCGATCCGGCTGGCAACATAAGCTATACACTGACTGTAAATACAGCAGACATACAGACCGGAAACAAGCTGTATGTGTGCGCAAAAGATCAAAAGACAGGTGCCTATGTCCTTGTAAACGACAAGAGTTATACGGTTACAAAAGCCGGAAATGTGAATTTTTCAGCAGATTCCAATAAGAATTACGTCCTTATGGATCAGAAAGATATGGATCAGGTCACAACGAAAATATTAAAAACGGTTACATTGAAGAATAAAACCGTTCAGGTGAAGAAGGGAAAACAAAAGAAGGTTTCTCTGGCAGCCACCTTAAATATGGACAATGTAAAAAGCATTTCTTATCAGAGCAATAACAAAAAAATTGCATCTGTAAACAAGAAGGGTACCATAAAATCGAACAAAAAAGGAACTGCGTCCATTCGCGTGACAGTAACCTTAAACAATGGAAAGACCAAAGTTTTAAAATTAAAAGTCAAAGTCAAATAGCAGATGCAGGAAAAGACAAAACCCCGGAAATAAATATCCGGGGTTTTTGTTTTACCTAGAGAGAAAGTGCACACTGATCAATTTTTTTCAGTTCCTCCTCCGTAAACGGAGCAGAGTTTAACACTTTCAGATTTTCAAGAATCTGTGCCGGGCGGGAAGCTCCGATCAGAACGGAAGTGACCACACCGTCACGGATGACCCATTTGAGTGCCATCTGTGCGAGGCTTTCACCACGGGCAGCCGCAATCTCATTCAGGCTCCGGATACTGTTCAGCCGCTTTTCATCGAACTGGTCGGCATGCAGAAAACGTCCGTCGGTATTGACACGGCTGTCCTTTGGAATGCCGTGCAGATAACGGTCGGTCAGCATACCCTGTGCGAGCGGGCTGAAAGAAATAATTCCTTTCTTCCCATCTGCTGAGGCCTGTTTTAAACCGTTTTCTTCAATGGTACGGTTAAAGATATTGTAGGAATTCTGGTTGATAATAAACGGGCAGTGCAGATCTTCTAAGATGGCAGCTGCGCGTTTCATGGTTTCCCCGTCGTAGTTGGACAGACCGACATACAGTGCTTTTCCGCTTCGCACGATCTGGTCGAGTGCACCCATGGTTTCTTCCAGCGGCGTATCCGGATCCATGCGGTGGTGATAGAAAATATCTACATAGTCCAGACCGAGCCGTTTTAAGCTCTGGTCAAGGCTGGCAATCAGGTACTTGCGGCTGCCCCAGTTTCCATAAGGCCCCGGCCACATGTCAAAACCGGCTTTGGAACTGATGATCAGTTCATCGCGGTAGGAAGAAAGTTCTTCCCGAAGGATCTTCCCGAGATTTTCCTCCGCACTGCCCGGCTGCGGTCCATAGTTGTTTGCCAGATCAAAATGTGTGATCCCGTGGTCAAATGCCGTAAAGCACATCTGTCTCATATTTTCATAAACACCGGTATCTCCGAAATTGTGCCAGAAGCCCAAAGATACTTCCGGAAGCATCAGTCCGCTGTCGCCGCAGCGGTGGTATTTCATGGTTTCGTAACGTGATTCATTTGCGTGATACATAAGAAATCCTCCTTAGTTTGTAAAAAATTTATCATAAATGCCAAATCCAAAGATAAAAAGCACAATCAGCGGCAGAATATAGGTAATGTAGCCGCGCATCCAGTTTTTAATTTTTAATCCTTTTCCGGTATTGGCTTCGGTTGTGTAGTTTTTCCAGCCCCAGCCGTAGCGGCTTGTGCAAAACAGCAGATATACCAGGGAACCGAGAGGCAGGAACAGGTTGCTTACCAGAAAATCTTCCAGGTCAAGCACAGACCCGCCAAAGATTGAAAAACCTTTCCAGTTCCATACATTGTATCCGAGTACACATGGCAGGGAGAGTACAATGATCAGTACCAGATTAACGGCACAGGATTTCTGGCGGCTGCATCCGGTCAGTTCCATACCGCAGGAGATGATGTTCTCAAATACTGCCAGGATTGTGGAAAACGCTGCAAAAAACATAAACAAAAAGAACAGGCTTCCCCAGAGTCTGCCAAGCGGAATATGGTTAAAAATATTCGGCAGGGTGATAAAAATCAGGCTTGGTCCGGAAGTCTGGTCAACATGGAACGTAAAGCATGCCGGAAAAATGATAAGTCCGGAGGTGATAGCAACAAACGTATCCAGAATGGCAATATTTACCGATTCACCAAGCAGAGAGCGTTCCTTTCCGATATAACTTCCCCAAATTGCCATCGCGCCGATTCCAAGGCTTAACGTGAAAAATGCCTGGTTCATGGCACCCGTAATGGTTTTTGCAATACCGATCTGTTTCATCCGTTCAAAGTCCGGGATCAGATAAAAGGCAAGGCCTTCTTTTGCACCATCCATAAAAAAGCTGTTGACCGCCAGAATGATCATGATGATAAGCAAAGAAGTCATCATGACCTTTGTTACTTTTTCCAGACCGTTCTGCAGTCCACGGGAGCAGACAAATACGCCGGCGCAAACAACTACCACCATCCAGAAGCCCATGGTCAGAGGTTTGCTCAGCATTGTGGTAAACTGTCCGGATACACCGTCGGCATCCAGTCCCTGAAACTGTCCGGTGACCGTCATATAAAAATAATGAAGCATCCAGCCGGTGACCGTTGTATAAAACATCATAAGAAGATAGCAGCCGATCAATGTGATAATCCCGTGGATATGCCATTTCTGTCCGGGTTTTTCCAGTGCATGGTAGGCTTTGACCGGACTTTTCTGGCTGGCACGCCCAACCGCAAATTCCATCGTCATGATCGGGAGTCCGAGAATAATCAGAAACAACAGATAAAACAGCACAAAGGCACCGCCTCCGCCCTGTCCGGCAGTGTATGGAAATTTCCATACGTTTCCGATTCCGATCGCACATCCGGCTGACAGGAGAATGAATCCCAGACGGGATTTTAATTTTTCTCGTTCTTCCATAAAATAATCCACCTTTTTGTAAACATTGTATAAAATACAAACGAAATTATACAATCTGTTGTGAGAAGTTTCAACCCTTTTTGACGAAATTTTACCAGGTATGTGTTGTATTTTTTTACAGATACTAGAGGAGAAGGTTGCGGAGTGTTCATGTTCTGCAATCAACAAGATTATCTTATGGAAAGAAAGAGGTATAAACCATGGTTTTAACAGAAAAAGAGATGGCTACAATTGAGGATCTGCACACACAGGAACTTTCCTGCGTGGAGAAGTACAAACGTTACGGACAGGAAGCAAAGGACCCGGTGCTTCGGGATTTGTTTGCCGATCTGGAAAAAAAGGAGCAAAAGCATGTGGAGTCTCTGGAACAGGTCATGAAAGGCAGTGTCCCGTCCTGCAACGTCAATGACAGGGATGGAAAGATGTATGAGCCAAAGGCAACATATGATTCCATGACCAATCCGGAAGATAAGAAAAACGATAATTTCCTTGCTACAGACAGCATTGGTTCTGAAAAAATGGTGTCCGGAACGTATAATACCGATGTGTTTGCATTCGGGGATTCCGATGTGCGCAAACTTCTGGCAGATATCCAGGTGGAAGAACAAAACCACGCGGAGATGCTCTATAAATATAAAACCGTAAACGGCATGGCATAGCCGGCATGTGGAGTGGATGTCCCAAAGCATCCACTCTTTTTCTTTTTACCTAAGACTTACAGAAACCGGATAGTACATCTTACATAACCTGTTTATCATAAATCCTGTAATAAATCTTACAGATTTCACAAGGAGAACAAAATTATGAAAAAAAATGTCATGAAGATTACAGCCGGAGTCCTCTCTTCCGCCGTATTGGCCGGCATGTTTGCGACCGGAGTTCCGACAAAGATTGCAGCAGCAACGGAACATTGGAACGATGCTTCCCAGGAGTCTACGGACTGGAGCAACTGGAAAAAGAACTGGGCTGCTTACAGCAGTGAGTATGAACATGTATCGCTGACTCCGGGTGCGGATGAGACAAAATTAAATTATGCATGGTACAGCAAAACGGCTGAGACTCCAAAGGTGAGAATCTCTACCAGACAGAATATGGATGGTGCGACAGAGTTCACCGGAGCGCAGACCGAAGCTGTGACCATAGATACCACAAAATATTTTTCCAATAAAGTAACCGTAAGCGGGCTCAAAGAAAATACCAGCTATTATTATCAGGTATTTCAGGATGGAAAGTGGCAGGATACACAAAACTATACCACACAGGCGTTTGATGAATTTTCTTTCCTGTATGTCGGGGATCCGCAGATCGGTGCTTCGAAAGGTCAGACCAGCAGTGAGAGTGAAAAGATGGAAAATGCAGGAAATGTTGTAACTTCTGCACCGGAAAAAAATCTTGCAGCAAGAAATGACAGCTATAACTGGAACAACGTATTAAATGAAGCACTCGAGGATCATTCCGATGTAAGTTTTCTTGTGTCCGCAGGAGATCAGGTGAACTACGGAAGCAACGAGCGGGAATATGCAGGATATCTTGGGGCAGAGGCACTGACTTCCCTTCCGGTAGCAACGACCATTGGTAACCACGACAGTGTTTCGAATCAGTACAGCCTGCATTTTAATAATCCAAATGCTTTTTCCGATACCGATACCAATTATGTACAGGGAAAGACAAAGGCAGGAACCGATTACTATTATCGTTATGGAAATGTCCTGTTCATTGTTCTTGATACAAACAACTATAACTGTGCAACGCATGAGAATGTCATGAAAAAAGCAATCAATGAGAATAAAGATGCCAAATGGCGTATTGTGGTATTCCATCAGGATATTTATGGCAGTGGTTACGACCATTCCGATTCCGATGGTATGGTGCTTCGTACACAGCTTACTCCACTGATGGATAAGTATAAGATTGATGTGGTGATGCAGGGACATGATCATACCTATTCCAGAACCTTCCAGCTTGAGGGGGATGGAAAGGATCATACTTCTTACAGCACTTATGGATACAAATCTGTAGAGGAAGCTGAAAAAGACAGTGATTATCAGGCACAGAATAACTGCTATGAAATCGTAAACAAGACCGTTGGCGGAACCGTTACCAATCCGGAAGGAACCGTATATTTAGAGGCAAACTCTGCAACAGGTTCAAAATTCTATAGCCTGATTGCTTCCAAACAGGACTTTATTTCTGAGAGAAGCCAGACCTGGACACCAACCTATTCCGTCGTAAAAGTAACGGACAAAAAGTTTTCTGTAACAACTTATGATGCAACGACCAGAAAACAGTTACAGGGATCTACTACATATACGATCGTAAAAGATGCGGTAAAGCAGACCATTCAGGCGAAGAACTCTTACAAAAAAACCGTAGGAGACAAAGCCTTTTCCTTAAATGCAAAAGCAAAAACACCGCTTACCTATACCTCTTCCGACAAAAAGATTGCAACTATTGATAAGAACGGAAAAGTTACCGTAAAAAAGGCCGGAAAGGTTACAATTACGGTGAAGGCAGCAGCAACCAGCCAGTATCAGGCAGCAGGAAAAACAATTACGATTACTGTTACAAAGAAAGCAGTAAAGAAAGCAGCTAAATAATAATGAAGAAAAACTGGAAAAAAGTTTTAGTGGGAACCCTTTGTCTGGTGGGGTTCCTACTGTTATTAGTCAAAGGAAACCAGTTCGAAAAAGTATCCCTGATTTCCACGGAAGGGCAAAGCTATGAGAAAGCAGTCGTGACAAAGATCACGAAAGATAATCTGGCAGAAGATGGAAACCGATACGGGACACAGGAGGTGCGCGTACAGGTTAAATCCGGAGAATATGCAGGGGAAGAGCTTGATGCCGTCAATCCAAGCGGTTCCTTGTTTGGCATGGAGAACTGTGAAGTTGGTTCGCGCGTAATTGTCATTGTCAGTTCCACAGATGATAATGCTGTCGTTACGGTATACAGCAAAGACCGTACTATGGCAATTTATCTGTTTGTACTTTTTTTCTGTCTGGTGATATGTATTATAGGTGGGAAAAAAGGAGTCAAAGCCATTGCAAGTCTGGCATTTACCGGTGTGTGTATTGTTTATCTGATGTTTCCGCTGATGTACCGGGGTATTTCACCGATCGGTATTACCATTGTTGTTGTCATTCTCTCGACATTGCTGACCCTGTGGCTTTTGGGCGGAGTCTCTAAAAAGACGGTATCTGCAGTGGTGGGAACGGTCAGCGGTGTGGTTGTGGCAGCCGTAGCCGCAGTTGTGTTTGGAAAAGCCGCAGGCATTACCGGGTATAATGTGTCTGATATCGAAACGTTGAATTATGTGGCACAGAATACACACATAAAAATAGGACAGCTTCTGTTTTCGGGAATCATTATAGCCGCACTTGGGGCAACCATGGATGTTGGCATGTCAATTGCATCCACGATTCAGGAACTGCACGAACGCAGTCCGCAGCTGGGGACAAAAGAGTTGTTTGTGTCGGGAATCCGTGTGGGGCGCGATATGATGGGAACCATGGCAAATACACTGATTTTTGCCTATGTCGGTGGTTCGTTGTCTACGCTCGTTGTCAATTATGCATACAATCTGAGTTATAATCAGCTGATCAATTCTTATGTAATCGGAACAGAAATCATGCAGGGACTTTCGGGAACTCTTGGGGTTGTGCTGACCGTACCGATTACCGCAGCTGTAGCGGCAGTGCTTATCGGAAAGAAAAAGATAGTAAAAGAACCATTGATGCAGGACATTTATGATGGCTCAGATGATTATGAAGAACCGGAAACAGACGGTGAATACGGGGAAGATGTTTAAATGGGACATATGTGAAAAAAGTTATGAGATATGTCCCGAACCTAAAAGAAAGTGGGACATATGTGAAAAAAGTATGTGATATGTCCCAAAAGAATAGAGATGAGGGACATATATCAAGAAAGTATATGAATATGTCCCGATGGCGGTGATAAGTGGGACATAGTTGGAAAAATATATCATATATGTCCCAACACACGATGCAAGTGGGACATAATTAATCTTTTATTTTCTATATGTCCACTATTTTCTTAAAAAACACATGCAAATCGGTTTGTTAAAAAATGGTCTGGAAAATTCAATTCCGAAACAATCCCAGCGTATTAAAAATATATTGACATTAACGAACTATACGCTATAATAGAATCAAACATATGAACAAATGCTCATATGACAGAATGATAAAATGAAAAAGGAAAGTATGGAGGAAACCGACGATGAAGAAAACTTACAAAATTGATGTGGATTGTGCAAACTGTGCA
>ERZ780052.329-NODE-329-length-19247-cov-2.966757_pt1 | contig 19247 bp, 14 predicted proteins | sample MGYA00511845_ERZ780052 | MGnify/ENA primary metagenome ERZ780052 (study PRJEB29588, sample SAMEA1970897) | human gut metagenome | biome: human gut; feature: human-associated habitat; material: faeces | place: Denmark | collected 2008/2010 ...
CACCCATCAAATAAATAAAAAAACAAACCAGCCGGTTGGAAACGGACCGGCTGTTTTTTTCTCCACCAAGCAAAAGCAGTAAACATACAGATTGCAGAATTATAAAAATATTTTAAAATAACATCCAGAATATGGCTTTCTTGAAGATTTGTCTTATTTTTGTTGCATAAACAACTTAAAAAACAACAAAACAAGAACACTATAATGAAAAAGATTGCAGCTTTTATCCTATTTATCGGTGTTTTAGATAGTATTTCAGCCCAAAGCACACTCACCTTAGATAGTTGTCGTGCTTTAGCATTATCCAACAATAAAGAGTTGCGCATTTCAGCTGAAAAGATAACAGCTGCACATTATGAAAAGAAAGCGGCTTTTACCAATTATCTTCCTAAGATTGCGGCTATAGGAACCTATATGCGCACTCAGAAAGAAATCTCTTTATTAAGTGACGAACAAAAGGGAGCTATCAGTCAGATAGGGACTACCGTCCAAGGCTCCATACAGGAAACTTTCCAACAACTGGCAGCTTCCAATCCCGAACTCGCACAAATACTGCAACCACTTGCTCCCCTCATCCCAGGTATTGGAAATGCACTGAACAAGGTAGGACAAGGTTTGGTAGATGCGCTGCGCACCGACACACGCAATATGTATGCAGGAGCTGTGACCCTTACCCAACCCATCTTCATGGGAGGAAAAATCGTTGCCTACAATAAAATCACCAAATACGCTGAACAACTGGCCGAATCACAGCACGCCACCGGTATGCAGGATATCATTTTGAGTACCGACCAAGCTTACTGGCAAGTCATCTCACTGATAAACAAGAAAAAACTAGCCCAAAGCTATCTGCAACTGGTCAGCCAACTGGACAGTGATGTAGATAAAATGATAACCGAAGGTGTCGCCACCAAAGCCGACGGACTAAGTGTAAAAGTAAAAGTGAATGAAGCCGAAATGAAGCTCACACAAATAGACAACGGATTAAGCCTATCTAAAATGGTACTATGCCAATTATGCGGTCTGCCTTTAAATGATGAAATACGTTTAGCAGATGAAGACGTAGAAAGCTTAACTCTCCTTGAATATCATGTAGGTGATAATGTAGCCACCGCTTTGGCAAATCGCGAAGAATTACGAAGTTTGGATCTAGCTAATAAAATTTATGACCAAAAAGTCAATATCACCCGCGCGGGATTTCTTCCTACAGTAGCTCTGACCGCCAACTACATGGTAACCAATCCCTCATTGGTAAACGGCTTTGAACGCAAATTCCGCGGCATGTGGGCTGTTGGCGCTATGGTACAAATTCCAATATGGAACTGGGGCGAAGGAATGTATAAGGTAAAAGCTGCCAAGGCGGAAGCAAACATTGCCCGCTACCAACTGGCAGATGCAAAAGAAAAGGTAGAATTGCAGGTAAGCCAAGCCAGCTATAAAGTAAATGAAGCAGCCAAACGCCTGAGTATGGCTGAAAAAAATCTGGAAAAAGCAGACGAGAATCTGCGCTATGCCAAACTGGGATTCATGGAAGGAGTCATTCCTACCAGTAACGTATTGGAAGCGCAAACCGCTTGGTTATCTGCCCAGTCGGACAAAATAGACGCTCAGATTGATGTAAAACTGACTGAAGTCTATTTGCGCAAATCAATGGGAGTGCTTAAATAAAAATTAAAGATTAAAAACGAAAAGATATGGCAGAAAGATCACAACACAGCAATATTTTGCTGGCATTTATTTCACTGACAGCAGTCATTGTCATAGTGTCACTGATAGGTTTCTTTACACTGGGTAAAGGTCCGGAAATCATTCAGGGGCAAGCAGAAGCCGACGAATACCGTGTATCCAGCAAAGTGCCGGGACGCATTCTGGAATTTCGTGTAAAGGAAGGAGACAAAGTAAAAGCCGGTGACACACTGGCTATCCTTGAAGCCCCCGATGTAAAAGCCAAACTTTCTCAAGCACAAGCTGCCGAACAAGCAGCACAAGCCTTGAATGAAAAAGCACAACGAGGTACCCGCCAAGAGCAACTGCAAGCTGCCTACGAAATGTGGCAGAAAGCCAAAGCCGGAGTAGAAATTGCTGAAAAGTCATACAACCGTGTCAACCGGCTCTTTGAACAAGGCGTAATGTCCGCGCAAAAACGTGATGAAGCCAAAGCACAATTTGATGCCATGACCGCTACAGAAAAAGCAGCACGCTCCCAATACGAAATGGCAAAGAACGGTGCACAACGTGAAGACAAAGCAGCAGCCGCAGCCCAAGTAGAACGTGCCAAAGGTGCTGTAGCCGAAGTTTCCTCCTACATAGACGAAACGATACTGACCGCGTCAGCTGATGGAGAAGTGACCGAAATTTTTCCCAAAGCAGGCGAACTGGTAGGTACCGGTGCCCCCATTATGAACGTGGCCCGCTTGAATGACATGTGGGTAACATTTAATGTACGCGAAGATTTCCTAAAAGACTTTACCGTAGGAAATGAGATTAGCGCATTTATTCCTGCCTTTGACAAAGAAATAAAATTCAAGGTTACTTATATGAAAGATCTGGGTACATATGCTGCCTGGAAAGCAACCAAGACTACGGGACAATTCGACCTGAAGACCTTCGAGGTGAAAGCTGTTCCTGTAGAGAGAACAGACGGATTGCGTCCGGGAATGAGTGCCATCATCGAGAAATAACAAACAATGAACAATACTGTCCATAACCGTATATTCCGCATAGCCCGGCGTGAAGTGTTCCGCATCGCCACAAGACCGCTATATCTGTTCTGCATGATCATAGCTCCCTTGTTCTGTTATCTCTTCTTCACTACATTAATGTGGAACGGACTCCCTACGGATATGCCGGCAGGTGTGGTCGATTTGGACAACACAGCTACCACACGCAGCATCATCCGTAATCTGGACGCTTTTCAGCAGACTAAAATCATAGCACATTACCCCAGTTTCGCGGATGCCCGCAAAGCCATGCAGCAAGGAAAGATCTATGCTTTCTACTATATTCCAAAAGGAACTACCGAGAAGGCATTAGCAAGCCGTCAACCCAAGGTTTCCTTTTATACCAACTACTCCTATCTGGTAGCAGGTTCATTACTCTATAAAGACCAGCGCACCATGTCCGAGCTGGCGGGTGGAGCCATCGGCCGTGCCACCTTATATGCCAAAGGAGCTACAGAAGACCAGGCCATGTCATTCCTGCAGCCCATAGTCATCGACTCTCATGTATTAAACAATCCATGGCTCAATTACTCTGTATATTTGAGTAACACCATCATACCGGGTATCCTGATGCTGCTCATCTTTATGACCACCGTCTATACCATTGGAAGTGAAATGAAAACCAACACCCAAAAAGAATGGATGGACATGGCAGACAATTCCATCACCGTAGCCCTGACCGGCAAATTGCTGCCCCAGACTGTAGTTTTCTTTGTCATGGCCACCTTCTATAATGTTTATCTATACGGTTTCCTGCACTATCCCTGTAATAGCGGTATACTGCCCATGCTGTTTGCCGGTCTGTTACTAGTACTGGCTTCACAGGCTTTCGGAGTATTTCTGTTCGGATTGTTTACAACAGTCCGCTTGGCACTGAGCACCGCCTCCCTATGGGGGGTGATTTCTTTCTCCATATCGGGTATGAGTTTTCCGGTTATGGCAATGAATCCTGTATTACAGGCACTGGCCAATCTATTCCCGTTACGCCACTACTTCCTGATTTATGTAGATTTGGCACTTAACGGATATCCGCTGATTTACGCATGGCATTCAGTAGTCGCGTTGATGTTATTCATGCTGTTGCCTTTCTTTATACTGAAAAGACTGCGCACAGTACTATTACATTATGTATATATTCCCTAAAACGGCAAACAGGTATGAAAACATATAAACTCAAAGATATCATCTCACAAGGAACCAAGGACCTTTTCTACATCTGGTGGCAAGAGTTGAAAGCAGTTGTAAAGGATCAGGGTGTACTTATCTTCTTCATTCTGGTACCACTAGGCTATCCGCTTCTCTATACCTTTATATATACCAATGAAACAGTGCGTGAAGTCCCTGCTGCTGTAGTAGATAACAACCGTTCCAGCCTCAGCCGTGAATACCTGCGCCTGGTAGATGCAGGTGCCGACTTGGAAATAGTATCTCATTGCAGTGATATGGAAGAAGCAAAAACTTTATTGAAGAACGGCAAAGTGTATGGCATCATCTATATTCCTGAAAGCTTCAGCCGCGACATTACTAAAGGAGTTCAAACCCATGTCACCATCTACTGTGACATGAGCGGTATGCTATACTACAAAGCCATGCTGACAGCCAACACCAATGCCTCGCTGGTAATGAACAAACAGATAAAGATAGAACGCTCCGGCAACACAACCATCCGACAAGATGAAGTGAGCACGTCTCCCATAGCGTATGAGGATATTTCCATTTTCAATCCGCAGAACGGTTTTGCCAGCTTCCTGATACCCGCCGTACTGATACTGATTATCCAACAAACTTTACTGCTAGGAGTAGGTCTATCTGCCGGAACTGCTCGTGAGAACAACCGTTTTCGGGACCTTATCCCCATGAGCCGCCATTATCATGGCACGCTGCGCATTGTTTTAGGCAAATCACTGACTTACCTTATGATATATGCTGTCATGGCTACCTATATGCTCTGCCTTGTTCCCAAAATGTTCAGCCTGGTACAAATAGCTCAAGCCGGAACCCTAGCGGCATTCATGTTTCCCTATATACTGGCATGCATCTTTTTCGCGATGACTTGTTCTATCTTTATTCACCATCGGGAAGCCTGTATGATGATTTATGTATTTACCTCAGTACCGTTGCTATTTATCTCAGGCATTTCGTGGCCAGGTACTGCCATTCCTAAATTCTGGGAGGTGGTTTCGTGGCTGTTCCCTTCCACTTTCGGCATCAACGGCTTTGTACGCATCAACAATATGGGAGCCACACTGACCGATGTGCTGACAGAGTACCGGGTATTGTGGATACAAACAGGTGTTTATTTCCTTACCACCTGCATCGTATACCGTCGTCAGATTACCTTAAGCCGCAGACATGTATACGAAAGATTAAAAGAGATTAAGAAAAGACGCAGAACAAATGTCGTCTGAATTTGTTTATAAATTAAGAACTAAATGAATTATTTATGATGAAAAAACTTTTTATTGTGGCTTGCGTGTGCCTGTGGTTTACTTCTTGTCACAGCAACTCCAAAAACACTAACGATTCTGCAACCTCCACCGAAACAACGGATATGCACAATGCAGAAAACTCATTGGATTATGACGGTACTTACACCGGAACTTTTCCGGCTGCCGACTGTCCAGGTATCAACATGACCCTGACTATTAAAAAAGACAAGACTTTTGAGTTGATATCAGAATATATTGACCGGCAGGATGCTACTTTCAAAGAATATGGAACTTACTCTGTTGAAGGTAATATCATGACTTTAATTAATGGAGAGGATAAGCAATATTATAAAGTCGGTGAGAATACCCTGACCGCTCTCAATCAAGACAAACAGGCAATAACAGGAGAGTTAGCAGACCATTATATTCTACACAAAAAATAAACTTTACTTCATCTGTCATTTTCATGCCAAAGTGAAGGGTCCGCTTCAATCTATCACAGCCAGATTCTTCACTTTGTTTTTTTATCTGCCCACAATCTGTATTCACACTAATTAACTCCCATTCCTTTTGCTTATTACGATTTTTTCGTAGATTTGCGAAAACATCGTAATCAATTCATTTTCTTATGGAAAAGCTAACGATACAAGAAGAAGAAGTGATGCTTCATATTTGGAGCATGGGAGAATGTTTCGTGAAAGACATAGTTGCTAAATTTCCCGAACCCAAGCCGCCTTATACTACGGTGGCATCCATAGTGAACAACCTGAAAAGAAAAGGGTACGTTACGGCCAAACGATTCGGCAACACTTATCAATACACCCCAGTGGTTAAACAAAGCGAATACAAACGCACATTTGTAAGTGGTGTGGTCCGGAACTATTTTGCTGGCTCATACAAGGAAATGGTATCTTTCTTCGCCAAAGAGCAAAAAATCTCCGCAGCCGACTTGAAAGACATTATCAACTTGATAGAGAAAGAAGAAGATAAATAATCCTGCTAAATTCACAAATACTATGATAACTACAGCACCCGAACTCATCTACATGCTGAAAGTAAATATAGGCATCGCCTTATTCTATGCTTTCTACAAGCTGTTCTGCTGTCGCGACACTTTCTTCCAGTGGCGTCGTATCGCACTGCTGAGTTTTCTTGCCCTCTCTTTTCTTTATCCGCTGATGGATATGCAAGCATGGGTGAAAGAACAACCTGCCATCAATGAACTGGCAGATTACTACGCACTGATGATGCTGACAGAAACAAATACTTCCACTGCCACAGTAGTCACAGCTCCTGTTGCTATTCCCACACCCGACCTGCTTGATATAATAAAGTTCGTCTATTGGATTGGAATCCTTTTATTATCCGCACGATTTATGATCCAACTAAGCAGTATTTTCCGCCTTGTCTTAAAAAGCAAGAGTATAAATGTAGACCAAATATCCATACGCAGTCTATCAGAACCTGCCAATCCATTCTCTTTCTGGCAATGGATTTTCATCTATCTGCCCGGACTGAAAGAAGATGAAAAACAAGAAATCCTGACGCACGAACAGACCCACGTCCGCCAATGGCATTCCATAGATGTCATTATCAGTGAAATAGTAAATATCATTTGCTGGATGAATCCTTTTGCATGGCTGCTGAAAACAGAGATCAGACTCAATTTGGAATACCTTGCCGATCATAAAGTAATGGAATCCGGCACAAATAAGAAAGCATATCAATATCACCTTTTGGGATTAGCCAACCAAAACAGACAAACCGGTTTATATAATAATTTCAACTTATCACACTTAAAAAACAGAATTAAAATGATGAACAAAAAAAGAACCCGCACCACAGGGCATATCAAATATGCCTTGTTTGCACCGCTGACTGCTGCTCTACTCTTGGTCAGCAACATTGAAACCGTGGCACGGACAGCCGAAAGGTTAATCTATTCCACGGAAGAAAGCACCCCACGCCCCGAAAGGGAAGAAGTGGCATCTTTTGTCAACACAACAGTACAAGGTCTGGTGACTTTCACTATTACCGTAACCAATAGTGAAGGTAAGCCTCAGCCTAATATTACTCTGCAAATCAAACCGGCTAATGAAGTAAAAACTTTCAAGACCAATGCAGAAGGAAAGGCTACCATAGAAGTGGATATGACGACTCCCAAGTATGTTTCCCTAGACGTTTCCTCTCCTAAAAGTTCCAAACACCAATCACTTCTACTTTCAGCAAACAAACCGAATGTCACTGCCATTTTCGATACCGATGATGATATTGCCGCCTACATCAAAGCCGGCAAACAAATACGGATCAAGTTACAAATATCCAATAATGATAACCAACAACTTGCAGGAGTAGAACTTATTTCTTCTTCAACAAATGCCAAAGCCACGACAAACGCTCACGGAGAAGCTCAGTTAACAGTAGGAGTAGAAACCATTGCCATTAACCATAAAGGTTATCAAGAAGGAAAATTCACGGTAAAAGAACTCTGCCCCATCAAAGATATGGAAAATCCGGAACTGGTGAGATTACTTCTTGTCGGAGAAGACCCCGTATACCAGATAGCAGACAATATGCCTGAATTCCCCGGAGGTATGATAGCCTGCTTGCAATATTTGGCACGCAACATAAAATATCCCGTAACAGCGCAAAAGGAGGGAGCACAAGGTAAAGTAATCGTACAGATGGTTATTGAAAAAGATGGTTCGGTAGACCATGTAAGCATAGTACGCAGCATTACCCCCGAACTGGATGCTGAAGCAGCACGGGTTGCAAAATCCATGCCAAAATGGAAGCCGGCAACTGTAAAAGACAAAGCAGTACGTTGCAGATACACTGTTCCTGTAACTTTCAAACTGCAATAAAGAGCATAAAAACAGAAAAGAGGCTGTTCCGAACAGTCTCTTTTCATCTTAAAAATATATTCCTAAATCATTTCTTCATCTCCACAATGTGTGTCGGTGCCTGTTCCGCATTACGCTTCTCGGTCTGCTTCACAACATTTTCAGCTAACTCTATAAATGCACGCCCGGTAATGCTGTCCTCATTCAAAGCAGCCGGAGTTCCTTTATCACCATTTTCACAGATACTCTGCACAATAGGAATTTGTCCCAACAAAGGCACATTCATTTCCTCTGCCAGCTGTTTGCAACCCTCCTTTCCGAAAAGGTAATACTTATTTTCAGGAAGTTCCGCAGGAGTAAACCATGACATATTCTCCACCAATCCCAAAATAGGAACATTTACTTTATCATTGGTATACATATTGATTCCCTTGCGCGCATCAGCCAAAGCCACCTGCTGGGGTGTACTGACGATTACAGCTCCCGTAATAGCCAAAGTCTGCACCAAAGTCAGATGAATATCACTGGTGCCCGGAGGCGTATCCAATATGAAATAATCCAGTTCTCCCCATGCGGCATCTCCAATCAGTTGTTTCAAAGCATTACTAGCCATCCCTCCACGCCATAAAGTAGCTTGATCAGGGTCGACAAAGAAACCGATAGAAAGCAACTTGATACCATATTTTTCAATCGGCACAATCAAATCACGACCGTCAATCTGCTCAGCATAAGGACGGGCATCTTCCACCTGGAACATTTTAGGCACAGAAGGACCGAAAATATCAGCATCCAGCAAACCTACTTTATATCCCAGTTTAGCTAGGGCCACAGCTAGATTGGCCGCCACAGTAGACTTGCCCACCCCGCCTTTTCCGGATGAAACAGCAATGACATTTTTTACCAATGGAAGCAGCTTACCCGGTTCGGGACGCGCCGCCTGACGGCTCTCTGTCACAATAGCTACCTGTACATCAGGTGAAACATAAGTATGAATAGCTGTTTCGGCAGCCTTTATCATAGATTTCATAAACGGATCGGTCGGTTTCTCAAAAATCAACGAAAAGCTTACCGACATACCGTCAATGCGAAGATTATCGGCAACCATCTCCGCTTCCACCAAATTCTTTCCCGTTCCGGGATAACGCACTGTTGCCAAGGCGTCCAAAATCAATTTCGGATATAAAGTCATCATTCTGTTATTATTTACTTGTTTTCAACCCGCTTCGTTTACTGCGGTTGTAACTGCGATACTCATCCAATTCTATTTCCACATCGGGTTCATGCAACTCCTTCTCTTGCGGCAGACGGAACTTCATATATTTTATATTCAAACCACGATCCAACCATTGTTGTTCATAATAGGTACGGATGCCTAGTATGTCATCCACCAAACCGGAATGATACAAATCTTCGGTCATAAACTCTACCGGCAATTTGTTTTCCTCTACCATATAGCGGGTGTAAGTAAACATAAAATTACTGTCGGTCTTCAAATGAATCAGTCCGTCCGGCTTCAAAAACTTACGATAACGTTCCATAAAGTATGTGGAAGTAAGACGTTTAGTCGCTTTCTTCATCTGCGGATCAGAGAAAGTCAGCCATATCTCACTCACCTCACCCGGAGCAAAAAAACGGGCGAGGATTTCGATATTGGTACGCAAAAAAGCCACATTCGTCATGCCATCTTTCAGCGCTTCCGTCGCACCGGTCCACATACGGGCCCCTTTTATATCTACACCGATAAAATTTTTATCGGAATACATACGACCCAGCCCTACGGTATATTCACCTCGTCCGCATCCCAGTTCCAGAACTATCGGATTATCGTTCTTAAAAAAGTCACGGTTCCAATTCCCCTTCATATCGAACGTAACGTTATCGGCCACCGAATAAGGGTATTCAAACACGTGCGGATACTCCCGCATATCAGCAAATTTCTCCAGTTTTCCTTTTCCCATGAAAATTAGTCTATCATTAATTTGTTTCCACAGGCAAAGGTAGGAATATCCTGTGAAAGAGAAAAAAAATAGACCCGCAATTCACTTGCAGGTCTATTTTTCTTATCTTTCTATTTTCTATATTATTCAGAAATTGCCTCAACGGACTCTCCCAATTCTTTCTTCAGATCTTCATAGAAAGCAGCATGTGATGCTTCTACATAAGGAGCCAGGAACAAGAAACCGATCCCCAAAGTAAAACAGCACAAAATAGCCCAACCAATGAAGCTCAAATCCAACAAGAACATCTTCATCTTATGACCGGACATCATCGCCATACTTTTCTCTATGGCAGCATCGTACTGCAACTCCGGATAATCTTTCAGAATAAAGAGCGTCATGGCATATGAATAGGACTTCATGATGCCCGGAATGACAAGCAGCAACGTCCACAGGAACGTATAGACTGTAGTCAGCAGCATTGTACCCAATATCCGTCCATAGTCTTTAAACCCATCGAAAAGACGGGCAAAATCCAGCTTTATTCCACGAATCACATCCAAAAAAAGGACGGTATAGCCGAAGCCCAATGGCAAAAGCAACAAAGCGATGAGACTAAAGGAAGACGAAGCCACCGACTCCATAATACGATAGGGCAGCGTAGGGGCATTCATCACCAGTCCATAGACCAAGGTAATAACCGCACCCAGTCCCCAATTACCGGTCAACGCATCGATTGCCCGATTCTTCAATTCTGAATTTGTTTTCATAAGAATCTATTTTTCTATTAGTCTAAAATTGTCACCCAATTATGTGTATCAGGTTCATCACCATACTGGATAGCACGCAGTTTGTTATACAATTTTGTACAAACAGGACCCGGCTTTCCATCTTTAGAGATAATGTACGATTTCTTGTTTTCCAAATCATCAATACGCTGGATAGGACTGATAACAGCCGCCGTACCGCAAGCCCCCGCTTCCTCGAAGGTTTCCAGTTCTTCTTCAGGAACCGGACGACATTCTACCTTTATACCCAAATCCTCGGCCAGCTGCATCAAACTCTTATTCGTTATAGAAGGCAGAATAGAAGATGATTTTGGTGTAATGTAAGTATTATTTTTGATGCCGAAGAAATTAGCCGCACCACACTCGTCAATGTACTTCTTTTCCTTGGCGTCTAGATAGAACTCACAGGAATATCCCAAATCATGGGCTTTCTTATTGGCACGCAGGCTGGCAGCATAGTTGCCGCCCACCTTAAAGCGTCCGGTTCCATAAGGTGCGGCACGGTCGAACTCACGGATAATAACATAAGGATTAGTAGAAAAACCACCTTTGAAATAAGGACCTACCGGAGTTACGAATACCACAAACAGATATTCATTGGCAGGGTGAACCCCCACCTGAGCACCTGTACCAATCAGTAACGGACGAATATAAAGAGCCGCACCACTTTCGTATGGAGGAATGAAACGCTCGTTGGCTTTCACCACCTTCTTTATAGCGGCCACAAACTTTTCTGTAGGAAGTTCCGGCATCAGAATACCGTCACAAGTACTTTGCAAACGTTCCGCATTGGCTTCAGGACGGAAAATACGGATTTTACCGTCTTTTCCACGATAAGCCTTCAACCCTTCAAACGCTTCTTGCCCATAGTGCAGACAAGTGGCGGCCATGTGAATATTCAACGTTTCTTCCGAACAAAGTTCCAACTCTCCCCATGCACCGTCACGATAGTAGCAACGTACATTATAGTCTGTCTTCATATAGCCGAAGGACAGATTTGCCCAATCAATCTCTTTCATAGTGTATCTTAATTATGTTATTATTTACGAATGAGAGCAAAATTACGTTTTATATTTGCAAATTCCAATCAAAACAGCTTTTTTATTTATAGCTTTTATAATTTGCCAATATGTCAATGTGCTAAGGTACAAATATGCCATGCAGAATATAGCGCAGCCAATTGGCACATTAGCATATTGTCACATTGAAACATTATTATCCAACATTTTCTTTATCTCCTCATCGGCTTTATAAAGTTTATCCCGGCAAAACTTGATTAATTCCTGTGCCTCTTTCAGGTTCACACCTAAACTGTCTATGTCCAACTCATTACTGTCTATGCGTGATACGATTTCTTCCAGACGTTTCATAGCCTGTTCATAGGTTTGTTTCTTTGCTGCCATACTTCGTTTTATTTTTTAGTTACTATACTCTTTATTTCTCCTTTGGCAAAACGGGTGGTAAGTTCATCACCCGGCTGCAATACAGAAGCATCGATCACCGCCTTGCCATTTTTCAGCGTGATACTATATCCCCTTTTCAACAAATTTTCGGGAGATGCCGCCTTCAATTCCTGCTCCAAAAGTTGGAGCCGATGCTTTTCCTTTACCAGACGACGCTGTGAAACGATGCCCAACCGAGTTTCCATCATTTTTAAACAATGGGTTTCTTTTGTCAGACGGGATTGCAGGCCTACTTCCAAATGTTTCATGATTCGTTCCTGGCGATAATGTTCCTCTTTCAGCCTCATCCGCGTCTGCATGGGAATACGTTCTACCATCCGGTTCAGCCGAGTATTTTCCCGTTCCATACGGGTAGAGATAGTATGAAGTACAGCCGATGCATAATCTTCAAGAACCTTGGCAGTGTCGTGCAAATGATTTATAAGATACTCGGCAGCAGCAGTAGGTGTCTTGACACGAGTATGAGAAACACAGTCCAACACCGTATCGTCACGCTCATGCCCTATACCGGTTATAATAGGTATAGGAAACTGAGCACAATTAGCCGCCAACTCATATGTATCGAACCCCGAAAGGTCGGACGTGGCGCCTCCGCCACGGATAATAACCACGACATCCCAATCATCACGACAGGCATGGATAGCATCCAATGCGGTAATGACAGATTGTTCTACCCGTTCCCCCTGCATAATAGCAGGAAACAAACGCGGATAAAAGACAAAACCATAGGGATTCTGTTCCAGTTGATTACAAAAATCACCATAACCGGCAGCCGTAGCCGAGGAAATAACGGCTATGCGTTGCGCCAGCAAAGGAATCTCCAGTTCCTTATTCAAAGTCAGCACACCTTCTTCTTCCAATTGCTTCAAGATTTCGCGACGGCGACGCGCCATATCCCCCAATGTATAAGTAGGATCTATATCCTGCACAGTAAGCGAGTAACCATACAATTCATGAAACTCCACAGCCACTTTCACCATCACTTTAATACCTGCAACAAAAGCCTGCCCGGTTTCCTCTTCAAAATAAGGCTTCAGCAGACGGTAGACATTGCTCCAAATAGTCCCCCTTGCCTTAGCTATCAGATTATTCCCCCGTGGCTCTTTCTGTACAAATTCCAAATAGCAATGACCGGAATAATTGGAACGTACATCACTCAGCTCTGCCTGAACCCAATAAGTATCGGGCAGACAAGCATGAATGCTGCGCTTAACCAACGCATTCAGTTCATATAAAGAAAGAGGATGTTCTTCCATTATTTTTTCTTCTCTAATTCTATTTGACAAGCTTTCCAGATATCAGGCACACCATAACCGTAAATATTATCCGGATACTCTTTACGGTCTCCTGCATTCCGCACTGCCTCCACCACCTGCTTGGCAGTAAGCCAGGGACAAGCCTGCCAGAAACAGGCTACCAACCCGCACAATGTAGGCGATGCGAAAGAAGTACCATTGGCATGAGAAACCGTTCCATCATTACCCGCTACGGCCGAAGCAACTCCCACCGCCATCACATCCGGTTTTACACGGCCATCTGTAGTATTTCCTACAGAAGAGAAATCAGCATTAACCAGATTCCGGTCCGCCGCCCCCACTGTAATAACATTTTCCGCATCTCCCGGAGGTGTGATTTTTTTCCATGTGCCACGCCCCGAATTTCCGGCACTGCATACCAACACCAATCCTTTATCGGCAGCCAAAGAAGCGGAATGAGACATCAATGAATAATGCCCGTCCAAATCACGGTACCGGTAATTCATGGTCGTATCATCAAACTCATAATATCCCAATGAAGTGTTAACCACATCCACTCCCACACTATCGGCAAATTCCAAAGCTTCCGCCCAATAATCCTCTTCCACAGGCTGTTCCGTATCATCATCCTCACTACGGAGAAGCCAATATGAAGCTTCGGGAGCCGTGCCGACCAATACATTCGGCTTATTGGCAGCCATACAAGACAACACTTTCATGCCGTGATAGTTCTCGGCATAAATATCCGAGTGATAATTTACAAAATCGCGTGTTCCCAACAAGTCCATTCCTTTGAAAACACTGATTTCATCAGCATTATAAAAACCGGCATCAATGACCGCTATCTGCATCCCCTTCCCACGAAAACCTGCAGCGTGAAGACTGTCCCCATGATGAACAGCAATCTGCCGCCACGCATCCCCATAATAGTTATTACTCTTTGTCACCCTATTGGTCACCTCTTTTTTACGGTTGGCATTGCGGGCAGGAATACTGTCGGGAGCTGTCCACACTTTCCGGACAGCTGTCACAAAAGGCAATGCCGCCACTTTATCAATAACCGACGTGTCGGATACCTGCACTACCACTGTATTGTTCCATTTACTTTTGGATACAAGCTGTGCTCCTTTTCCGACCAGCATATCTATATAGCTCCGGCACACAGGAATATCTGTAGAATCAACGGGCAATCCCTGTTTCATGCGACGCTCCAAAGCACGTTCGGACAAATAAGCCGAAGGCTTGTCCAATGCATAGGTTGTTTCCGCCTTATCGCGAAAGTTTACACGATACTTATACGTTTTTACTTGTGCCGACATTTGTAAGGTGCATGCCAATAGCAAGCAGCCCACTATTCCTTTTTGACTATTCATTAATTCTATTCCGTTTATTTTTTTAAATGCAAAGATAAACAAACTTTTCCCTCACACTCATTTTTTGTGTACCTTTGCAGCCGAATTCAGGTTAAACAGGTAAAAAGACAGAAAATAAAGTATGGCAAAAACAGGAACCCCCACAGAATTGGGAACACAACCAATCGGAAAATTACTTTTACAATATGCAATACCCGCCATTATCGCTATGACGGCATCTTCCCTATACAATATGGTAGACAGCATCTTCATCGGTCACGGTGTAGGCCCTTTGGCTATTTCAGGACTGGCTATCACCTTCCCGCTGATGAATCTGGCGGCTGCATTCGGTTCACTGGTCGGTGTGGGTGCCTCCACATTAGTTTCCGTAAAATTAGGACAGAAAGATTATGCTACCGCCCAAAACATTTTGGGTAACGTAGTTACGCTGAACTTTATTATAGGCATAGGATTCAGTATATTAACCTTGCTTTTCCTTGATCCTATTCTCTACTTCTTCGGGGCAAGCCCGGATACCATCTCCTATGCACGAGACTACATGGTCATTATCCTGCTGGGCAATGTTATAACCCACATGTATTTGGGACTGAATGCCTTACTACGCGCTTCGGGGCATCCACAAAAAGCAATGACAGCCACCATCACCACAGTAATTATCAATACCATCCTTGACCCTATCTTTATCTATCTATTCCATTGGGGTATCCAGGGTGCCGCCATTGCCACCATTCTGGCCCAAATCATCTCACTGGTGTGGCAATTCAAGACCTTCACCAACAAGAACGAGTTGCTTCATCTCCGCCGAGGCATTTACAAACTGCGCGGTACAATCGTAAAAAACACCATCGCTATCGGTATGTCTCCGTTCCTGATGAATCTGGCAGCATGCTTCATTGTAATTTTCATTAACAAAGGTTTGAAAGAATATGATGGCGATCTGGCTATTGGCGCATTTGGTATTGTAAACCGGATTGTTTTCCTGTTCGTCATGATTGTGATGGGGCTGAATCAGGGTATGCAGCCTATTGCCGGATATAACTTCGGGGCGAAGCTGTACGGACGGGTGAACAAGGTGCTGAAACTGACGATAATCTATGCCACGGCAGTGACCACTTTCGGCTTTCTGGTCGGTATGCTGGTGCCGGACCTGGTAGTGGGCATCTTTACATCGGATGCGGAACTGACAGAGCTTTCGGTCACGGGACTGCGCATTACGGTAATGTTCTTCCCGATTATCGGTTTCCAGATGGTGACTTCCAACTTTTTCCAGAGCATCGGAATGGCCAAGAAAGCCATTATCCTGTCTTTAAGCCGTCAGGTACTTATCCTGATTCCCTGCCTGCTCATTCTTCCTCTTTTCTGGGGAGCCAAGGGAATCAGGTTCAGCATGCCGATTTCAGATGCACTTGCCAGTCTGATTGCGGGAGTAATGCTCTATAAACAGTTCCAGACCTTCAAGCGCCATCACGCAGCCCAACAGCAATAAGCCTCAAGAAGTATCTTTTTTTATTTGCGAAGCTTAAATAAAATTTTTATTTTTGTTCCGACAGAACCAAACAAGATACACTATGAGTGAACATTATGTCATTAATCTGGGACGTCAGCTAGGAAGCGGCGGAAAAGAAATCGGAGAAAAGCTGGCTCAGCAGCTGGGCATTGCCTTTTATGACAAGGAACTAATTAATCTGGCTTCCGAAGAAAGCGGACTGTGCAGAGAGTTTTTTGAGAAGGCGGACGAAAAAGCCTCACAAAGCATATTGGGAGGACTGTTCGGATCCCGTTTTCCTTTTATCACAGAAGGAGCCTATCCCTATAATTCATACCTGAGCAATGATTCGCTGTTTAAAATACAGAGTGATGTCATACGCCATCTGGCAGAGAAACAGTCCTGCCTGTTTGTAGGACGATGTGCAGACTATGTTTTGCAAGATTTGAACCCTTTTCGCTTGTTTGTATATGCGGATATAAGTTCTAAACGTATTCGTATCGGCCTCGCCGGAAGCACGAATCGAACGTCTGATGAAGCTTCACAACATCAGCAGCGAGGATGCAGAAGAACTGATGGAAAAGGCTGACAAGAAACGCTCCTCCTATTATAATTATTACAGCTACAAGACATGGGGAGCAGCTGCCACCTATCATCTGTGTATTGATTCCTCAGTGTTGGGAATTGACGGAACCGTGGAGTTTATCAAGAACTTTGTCAAATTAAAACTCCATCTGGACTAAATATTACACTGCTTTCAGCAAACACAGGGACCGGAATCATTTTCAATCAATCATCCAAAAACCATAAACTTTTCAAAGGTGATTCCGGTCCTGTGGTGCTTTCCGGCACAATTTTCTGTCGGGAATGACGGAGTCTGTCAACCGACCACTCTTCCATCTTCCGTCAGATACATTACTTTTTCTTTCAGATCACTTGACAAAACAATCACTTTATAGAGACGGCTGCCATCCGGACTATAAGTCATAAAAGCCTGTTTCAGCAGAGCACCTTCCTGCGCCAGCCGGTCGAGTACTTCCCCTGACAAATCATTCAGATAAACTTCCACATATACCGTCTGCGGTTTATCTTCTGTTGATTTTTCCACTTTCTTGGGAGCATTGTCTGCCCACATCATTGAAGCACTCATTACCATACCTAAGAATAAAACTAATACCTTTTTCATAACACTTGAACTTTTAATTATTAAAACCTATCGTTATGAATGATGCAAGGGGCATGCCAAATATGTCCCTTGCAAAAGATATCTGATTATTAATCAGTTAAGAATAAGCTTCCACCTGTACATTGTGGAAATATTACACAACCGGAGCTGTGGAATCCCCATTTTCCACACCCGGCTTCATGTAACGTTCCTGCAGATAACGGTAAAATTCATATTGGGCACGGATACTTCCTTCATGTCCCGGCCGCTTGAAAACATTATTCAACTGATTATCTACCCAGCAGGCATTCCAGTCCGCCCGAAGTTGCAGTTCAAGCATGTCCGTCAGTTCCTGCTTCAGCCGCTTGTCCGTTACAGGTGTCACAGCCTCAATGCGCCGGTACAGATTCCGCTTCATCCAGTCAGGAGAACCCAGGAAAAGTTTCGGATTTCCTCCGTTACCGAAATACCACACGCGTGCATGTTCCAGGAAACTGTCCACAATACGTGTCACCCGGATATTCCGGCTGAATGATTCACCTGGAATCAGGCAGCAGATACCGCGCACTATCAGGTCAATCTGAACCCCGGCTTCGCTTGCCCGGTAAAGTTCATCAATCATGGCTTCATCCTGCAGAGCATTCATCTTCAAGATAATGCGTCCTTCTTTGCCACTGCGTGCCAGCTGAATTTCATGATGGATCATGCGGCGAAGTTCCGGCAGCAGGTTGAAGCGAGCCACCAGCAGACGCTTGAACACCGGAGTTTCCACTTCCCGTTTCAAGACACCAAACAGCGTACGCATGTCTTCCACAATGGCCGGATTGCAAGTGAAAAGTGCAATATCCGAATAAATCCTGGCTGTCTTCTCATTGAAATTACCCGTGCTTACATAAGCATAGCTGCGCAAAGGCTTTCCGTTTCTGTCGGCCCGAAGCACCAATGCCACCTTTGCATGCACCTTCAGACCCGGAATACTGAAGATAATATGAATGCCGGCCTTGCGCATCAGTTCGGCGGTTGCCCGGGTTGTTTCCCCCTTCAAACGAGCCTTCAGTTTCCCAAACACCGTCACGCGCTTTCCGTTCTGCGCTGCGGCAATCAGTGCACCGATCACCTCCGAATGCTCGGCTACGCGGTATTGCGTAATCATAATCTCACGGCACTGAGAATCGTGTACCGCTTCATAAAGGAAACGGATGAAATGATCGAAACTGTAATAAGGGTAATAAAGCAGCAGATCCCGCTGAGCAATGCGGCGATACATGAAATGCTTGCCGTCAAGCCCCGGCAGGCGCATGGGAGCCGGCTTCGACAAAGAAAGATTGACCGGGCTGGGGTTAGGAAGCGAAGAAAGATCTTCCAGATTCAGGTGTTTGTCACCCGGAACCAGTTCCTCGCGGTTGATTCCGAACGCTTCCACCAGAAAGTCCAGAAAATCGTCCGGCATCTTGCGGTCATACACAAAACGGCAGATCGCTCCGATCTTGCGTTTCTTGACCTTCTCCTTCAGCTGTTCCACCATATTTTCAGGAGGAACATCGTCAACAAATACATCGGCATCGCGCGAAATCTTACAGCAATAGCTGCATTCCTCCTCGTAACCTGTAAATATTTCATTCAGATTCATCTTGATAATGTCTTCCAGAAACATCAGGTAATAATTGCCGTCCTTCGGCGGAAGTACCACAAAACGGGGGACTTTGCTGTGGGGTATCTTCAGAATATAGAACGCCCTTTCTCCCGTGTCACGGCTGCGCAAGCGGACAGCCAGATAAAAGCGTTTG
>ERZ780052.341-NODE-341-length-18797-cov-3.262139_pt1 | contig 18797 bp, 20 predicted proteins | sample MGYA00511845_ERZ780052 | MGnify/ENA primary metagenome ERZ780052 (study PRJEB29588, sample SAMEA1970897) | human gut metagenome | biome: human gut; feature: human-associated habitat; material: faeces | place: Denmark | collected 2008/2010 ...
CTCGTCATTACGATAATTTCTTCATTTTCACCGGTTATCTTTCCTCGCTTCAAATGAGTGTTTGTTTCATCTGTTTTATTTGTTGACTTTATATTAGCACTCTTTTTTAATATTGTCAATGGTATTTTTAGTTTTTATATATTTTATTTTATAATTATCTGTCTTTTTATCTTTCTTTATTTATTTTACAGTTTTATTGTTTTATGTAAAAACAAAAAGGCCGTATACCAGTGCTTTTTCTGATATACGATCTTTGTCTTAAAAATTCTTCATCACATTCTGGATCACTGTCTCCCGCAGCTTTCCTTCCTCTGTATTTCCTGCCTGATGATCTGCAAATCTTGCTTCTACATACAGATAATCTGCAAGTCTGTTCACATACTGCATGGCTTTTGCATCTGCTCCGTAATTCTGTGCCACTTTGCGGAATCTCCGCTCTGCCCTTCTTGTCACAGCCCGCGCAATATCCAGTCTTGCGGAAAGCTCACATCCTCCGTACAAAACAAAGTCCCTGGCTCTCGGAAACGCAGCTTCCAACTCATCGATCTGATCTTCCAGATGCACAGTCTCTTCTGCGCTCATGCGGTAATCCAGATTTCTCGGATCTGCCACTGCTGCCATGATCTTCATCAATGTTCTCTGAATCTCTGCCAGATTCGTCTTCAGATGATCCTCTGAAAGCACTTTTGCATGTCCGATATAACTATTCAGTTCATCGATCGTCCCGATCAGCTCGATCCGATCGTCTGCTTTCGAAACACTCATCCCATTTGCAAGAGAGGTATTTCCGCCATCACCTTTTTTGGTATATACTTTCATTTGCACATTTCCTTTCCCGGAACATTTTCGCTATTTAAAGGGCTGTTTTTTAATCGCACGGGCACTGTTTGCTCCCACTTTTCTGCACTGCTCTTTTGTCGGAGACAGATATGCCTCGATATTACGCCCTTTCTCAAGCCCCCGCATTTTCAGACAGACGGCCGTTCCAAAAATCCCGATTCCGGATCCCAGCATGGAATCCCGTGCCGCTTTATAGGAAAGCTTTTCCATACATTCATCCGGAAACTCTGTAATCTCATAAAACACACCCTCTTCTTCCACTCCTGCACAGACTTCCCGCAAAATTGCTTCATCGGCCAGATGTGTATATATAAAAATTGAAGGTTTCTTCACTATCATCGCTGTTCTCCTATATACGAAAGTACCAGCCCTGTTGCAACTGCATTTCGCGGACCTTCCTCTCCCCGGATATTTCCACGTCCGCACACGATCCGAAATTCTGAAAGTTCTTCCATCAGCATTTCCGGAATCTCAAAATCCTCCGCAGACCCGCCGACTAAAACAACATTCGAAATATGTTTCAGATCCTGCCCTGGTGCCACTTTCTTCAATGCACGAAATGCATTGGTCACAAACACTTTACGTTTTGCCTCTCTTCGCACCTGCACAATCTTCTCCATCGGGATATCCTGTTCCAGCCGAATCATTCCATCCTCCGTAAGAAGGACCACTCTTCCGTAAAACCTCGGATCAATGGACTGCTCCACAAATGTCATCTGTCCGTTTTCCATCCGCATATGGAACAGACTTTCCACTTTGGCAAGCGGGTACTTTTTAATCTGCTCTGCCATGTGCCGGTCTCCCAGACCAAGCTCTGTCTCGATCAGCATGGACACAAGCTCTCCCGCACCTGCCTGATGCGTCATAGATACCTTTCCATCCTCGGAAATCACCGCTGCATCCGTAGAACCGCCGCCCATATCCAGAATTGCAAGCGGAAGGCTTGTTCCGGGAGTCGTCAGGGCTCCGAGACTGGCCATAACCGCTTCCACGCCTGCCACCATCACATTTACACCCAGTTCTATCCGTAATTGTTCTGCAATCTTCTGCATCGGAAGATGCCTCGTCTTTACCATCGCCGCGATTCCGACCGCTTTCTCAAGACAGGTCTCTCCTGCCAGGGCACCGGAAATCCGAACCGGTGCCATCGTATCCACTGCCAGAATATCAGTAATATGAATCTCTCTCTTCGCAGTCTCATCCAGATTTTCCATTCCCTGTTTGATCCTTGAGAACATATTGCCCACATTGGTGTCATGCTCTCCTTCCATATCGTAGATCGTACCGGCATCCGAAACTACCTGCATAATCTTCTCGGCACCTTCATCCAGATCAACAACTGCGTCCTGATCTGCATGGAGACAGATTTTTCCTGCGGGAAGAAGATTCTCCCGGATATTGCCGCCCGGTGTTTTTAAAACGACCGCACTTCGCTTTCCGATCAGACTTTTCGCAATCGGCGTGATCATCCGCGTCTGCTCTGCATCCAGTCCGAGCAGCGTTGCAATCCCGTACGGGTTGGAAAGCATACGGATTGTCTGTCCCGGAAGCGCCACTTCGATCGCTGCCAGAACATCATCCGGAAGCTTTTGAATTCCCGCCACCTCATCAATGATCGGCACTTTTTCTTCCAGACGATTCTCCACAAGAACCGCCTCATCTGCCTGCAGGATCACACCTGTGATCGTCAGCCGCTTCCTCTCTCTGTTGATAACTTCTGCGATCTCCTCATAGGATGCGGCTGCTTTTGCAAATACAATATACGGCGTTCCCGGCACGCCTTCCCGGATTCGCTCAAAATCCAGCGTTTTTCCGAGTGCCTGCCCTGCACCTGCAGGGGTAGACGGCCGGGTTGTGTCCGATCATGGAAGAATCTGTAATGATCGTCTCTGTAAGCGTCTCCATTGCTGTATCTCCGATAACAGGCGCGGCTTCATTCAGTCGGATCAGTGAAAGCGCTTCCGTCTCCATCCCAATCTTTCCCATAGCTTCTTTCAATGCTGCCCGTATCCCATGAACATTGGCAATGGTCCCCTTCGTTCCTGTCGTCTTACAGGAAGCACTGCTTAAGAAATGGACCTGTGCTCCCCCGACTTCTCCGATACAGACTTCTGTTGTAGAATTTCCAATATCAACTCCGGCAATATATGTCAAAGCAGGATCCCTCTTTTCTCATAAACCTCTGCCGCTTCCATTACAAGGCGCGCACAGTTTTTTGCATTGTATTTTTCCAACAGCTCCTGTGCCATTAAAACCAGTTCCAGCTTTGTGGAACGATTCGGACGAAGCTTATCGTACATCTTTAAAATCACATCATCCGGAACATCTACCAGTTCTGCAGCACGTTCAAAATTCTTTTCCATCGGATCATTGCCGTTTTCTTTTGCCACCTGTCCCTGTGCATGAAGCATTTCTTTTGAAATCTTAATGTCATCCGGGGCAATCTGGTTTCTCATCACTGCATCCAGCGTGATCTCATCCAGTTTTTTTCCTGTCTTGGATGCGATCTGTTCTCTTTCGTGTTCACCTAACGGGTACTGCATTTATCTTTCCTCCCATTCAACAATTCCAACTTCCGGATCCAGCTGCTCTGTCTCCGCAATGTGCATCAACGCTGCCTTCACCTGATATTTTGGTCTGGACATCGGATCATTTGTACATGGAATCGGCACTACCTGCTCACCCTTTACATATTTGGCAGCATTCTGTCCGATCTGACGGTAAGTCTCCAGATTCATCAGAGGCGCCTGCGGAAACAATTCCAGATTGGAAAGCGGATAAAGGTCTCTCTGATGGATCACGGTTGTCCCTTTCGACTGGATGCCGATCCCGATTCCGGAACCAGAAAGCTTTGCCGCTTCCAATGCCATAAAACAGACATCGGATGTATCCAGTATTTTGACCACTCTCGGGATCATTCCTTCCTCTTCAATTCCCGCTTTCACATTTTTCAGAACATCTTCCAGCAAAATACCGCAGATGGTTCTTTTAATCTCTTTCTGGAATGCAGCTCCTACTCCGATCACAACTTCCTTTGGATCTGTCCCCTGCTTCGCCCGCGGATAATCTCTGTAGGATGTCTTTGCTTCATTGATCCTGTCCCGCCCTGCCATAGAAGGCACCTCGGAAGATGTATGTGATCCAGTCTCCTGCCCCATCTCCGAAAGAACGGCATTGGTTATCTGTTTAATTAACTCTTCACTAATCTGCATGCTCCTGCCTCCTATATATCCTGTGGGTTGATGATGTGCGGGATCTTCTTGATCTCTTCCCAGCGCTCTCCCTGTACCCGGTATCCGGTTCCAGGTCCCATATAGTCATTCGGTGTATTGATGCCGGACAATACATGGAAGTCTTTGTCCAAAATTGCTGCTGTCTGCATGTAATCTCCGACCACACGCTGCTTTAACATACTCAACACACTCTCTGCCACATCCACAAATCCCGTCTCTGCCAGCGCTTTTACGACATCGATTCCCGTGATGCCGCGTTTTAATACATCCTCAGCCGCCATCAGATCCGCGGTCACATCCCGATCCAGTGTATCTTTGCTTCCATGTGCGTAGGTAACTGCCTCCACCTGCGCATCTGTCACCGGTGAAAGTCCCAGCTGTGTAAACACTGCCTGCACCGCTCTTGCAGCCTTGTTTCTGACATGAATGACTTCTTCTTCCGTTACCGGGCGAAGTCCTCCGTCTACCTGCATATCTCTCTGTAATACATTGTAATCATCAAAGTCTTCGGCATCAAAGTTCGATCCCGCAAACATATTGTCATAGTTCGGTTCTGCCGCATAGCCGGAGAAGATAAAGTCTGTTCCCGGCAAGAACTGCAGCATCGTTCTTGCAGTACGGCGCATATCGGAGTTGGAAAAGCTCTGGTCATTGGAAGATGCACACTCCAGCCCAAGCAGCGCTGCCACAAGGTTTTCCGCGATGACTTCCCGGATACCGGACGGTACGGAACCTGTCACTCCGATACAACTTACAGATCCATTCTGGATTCCCTGACTTCCAGCTCCCTTTGTCGCATACAGACAGCGGCACTCCAGATACAGCATAGATTTCTTTTCACTGCTTCCCATCAGCACCTCGGAACCGGATCCTGATGTAAAGCGGACCTTCAGTCCTCTGGAAGCATACGCCGAATTCAAAAATGCTTTGGAATATGGTGTATCATCCCCATCGATAAACACCTTTTCCGTTCCATATACAGAGAGTGTCTCTGCATAAGTCGTCAGTCCGCGGATTCCCAGCTCCAGCTCTGTTGCTTCCTCTGCGGAGCACTGTGTCAGCACACCCGGACGCCCCACCTGAGAACCAATCAGAAGCGCCATGGCACTCAGCGGTGCATATCTGGCAACTCCCATAGTCGTCTCTTCCTCCGCAAATCCACGAAGAGCTCCCTCTGCCGCGTCCGCTGCAATCTGTACCGGATCATCTTTCAGATTTGTGATGTGCGCCTGATTTCCCGGTGTTCTTCTCGCACGGATCTTCTGCATTCCCATCATCAGCTCTACGACATTCAGATGATTCATAACCTCTGTCATCTTTGCAGGCGTGATTCCTGTCACAAGCTCCAGAATCTCTTTTCTGGACACATGAATATCCACGATCATGCGCGCGATCTCCAGTGAAGATACTGCCATGGACGCTTCTGCACGCTCTACGTTCATCGCATAATCAGCGATAAACTGATCGATAAAATCAAAGTCCTCTCTCTTTTTCCCATCCAGTTCCACAATTCTGCCGTTTGCTACTTTCACAGACGGCTTTGGATCATACGGACTTGTCATTGCCACAAATCCCATTTCCGGCCATTCATTGATATATCCGTCAAGATTTACCGGGCGCTGATCCAGTGTCTCAATTCGTTTTGATCTTCTCATGTTCGTTCTCCTAAATATGATATCTCCTACACACTATAGTTGTATTATACCTTAAATCCAAAAGAATCGCAATCCGGATCGTGGTGAAATTGTGCACAAATCCACATTATTTTCAAAAGAAATCAACAAAAACCCTCGCATTTTTCTTCTTTTTTCTCTGTGATTTCTATTTTTTGATGCTTTGTCTGCATTCTCCCATTGACTTCCATTTTTTCGGACTGTAAAATAGACCTATCTTTTTAAATAAGAACAAAAACTTATACAGCTTACCTACGAAAGGAGTTTGGCATATGGAACACTTAACCATCCCACAGGGGTATGTTTCTCCCCTGACAATCCGCGAGACTGAGGTGGCGATCAAAGAGATCAAGGATTATTTTGAACGCTCCCTTGCAAAATCACTGCATCTTACCCGTGTATCTGCACCTTTATTTGTAAAACCGGAATCCGGTCTGAATGATAATTTAAATGGTGTGGAGCGCCCGGTTTCGTTCGGGATTAAGGAGCAGGACGACACTCCCGCGGAAATCGTGCACTCTCTGGCAAAATGGAAACGCTATGCACTCAAGCACTACGGTTTTCATTCCGGTGAAGGTCTTTACACCGATATGAGTGCCATCCGTAGAGATGAGGATACGGACAATATTCACTCTATCTACGTAGATCAGTGGGACTGGGAAAAAGTGATTTCCAAAGAAGAGCGAAACATGGAGACACTGCAGTATACAGTCCGCAAGGTCTACAGTGCACTCAAAGAAACAGAAGATTATATTTCCAGACGGTATAACTATATCGAGCCTCTGCTTCCGGACGATATCTTTTTTATCACATCCCAGGAGCTTGAAGACCTGTATCCAGGATGTGACGCCAAGGAAAGAGAGCACCTGCTTGCCAAAGAAAAGGGAGCGATCTTTGTGGCACAGATTGGAAAAGTTCTCGCCTCAGGTGAAAAGCATGACGGACGCGCCCCGGACTATGATGACTGGGAATTAAACGGTGATATCATCGTCTACTACCCTGTACTGGACATTGCCCTGGAGCTTTCCTCTATGGGAATCCGCGTGGATGAAGAAGCGCTTGCAAAGCAGTTAAAGCTTTCCGGATGCGAGGATCGCGCAAAGCTTCCGTTCCAGAAGTCTCTGCTGAACAGGGAACTGCCTTACACGATCGGCGGCGGAATCGGACAGTCCCGTATCTGTATGTATTATCTGCGCAAGGCACATATCGGAGAGGTACAGTCCTCCCTCTGGCCGGATGACATTTACAACTGCGCACTGGAACACGGAATCCAGTTATTATAAAAGAAAAACAGGAGTCTGCTGATTTTGAATCGATCAACAGACTCCTGTCCTTCTTTATTTCTTTTTTACTGCCACAGCCTGCATATGCTGTGCTTTGTATCTGTCTTCTACAATCTCTTTCGGATAGTGGATCACTCCATTGTTCTCATACGGATCATTGAAATAATATCCTTCTTCATCATATCCGACCAAAAGCATACAGTGCTCATTGGAAATCCAGGTGAATACTTCCCCGCTGTCTTTTAATTTCCACTGTGGGCCCGTGATCGGTTCTCTCATATTGATACACGCCCAGAGAATCACCGGCATTCCTTTGTCAATGTACTCTGTTTGCAAAGTTTTTATCTCTGTTCCCGTAAGATCCAGCACCTCATACATTTCACCAATCGCTTTTTTCAGTGCCTGAGTAATCACCGGTGCATAGCAGCCAAATGACTCCTCATCATAGGGACTTCCACAGAAATATTTTGTGGGATCCGGACCGTAAAGCTCACCCTCACGAAATTCAAACTCCTGCCTGTCCAGATATTGCTCAATAAATTCATCCACAGACATTTCGTATCCCAGATACCTAAGCAGCATCACAGCCGACACACTCTCGCATCCGGTCGGATAACGCACACTTTGATCCAGATACGGCACATCAATTACGTTACGCATGCTGTTCCTCCGCATTCTTTTTCTGCTCTCGTCTCTTCAAAACCGTCAGTACTGCAAACAAGATCAAAAGGCTGCTGCCCAGTGCAGCCCACCAGATCTTCACGATCCCTGCGATCAGATATCCTACGATGCAAACTGCCGCCACGACCATGGCATACTGCATCTGAGTGGATACATGATTGATGTGATTGCTCTGTGCACCCGCAGAAGACATTACCGTTGTATCCGAAATTGGAGAAATGTGATCTCCGCATACTGCTCCTGCCAGAACTGCCGCCACAGAAATGATCATCATTTCCAGATTTTTCTGTCCCGGGAACATGGCTACTACGATCGGCACCAGGATTGCAAAGGTTCCCCATGAGGTTCCGGTTGAAAATGCAAGAAAGATCGCGATCATAAACATCACCGCAGGAAGGATCACACTTGCCGAAGCATTTGTTCCCACCAGATTCTCTACAAATACTCCAATTCCAAGGGCATCTCCCATTCCTTTTAAGGACCATGCAAAAATCAGGATCGCCACCGCCGGGATCATCAGCTTAAAGCCTTCTACGAAGCTGTCCATAAATCCCTTAAATGTGATAACCTTCCTCGGCAGATATAAAATCAACATAAATAAAATCGTGACAGAAGTGGCAAAAATCAGACTTGTCTCTGCATCACATCCGGAAAAGGCAGTGAATACATCGGTTGCTCCGCCCAGATATCCGGTGTAGATCATAGCCCCGATCGCAGACAGGATCAGAACCGCTACCGGCAGGATCAGATCCATCACTTTTCCTTTTTCTGATGCATTTTCTATCTCAACTGTCTCAAATTCTTCCGCACCGCTTGTAAAGAGATCCCCGTTTACAGCATTCTTTTCATGACGCTTCATCTGTCCGAAATCAAATCCTGTGATCACCACAAACAATACCATTGCCAGTGCCAGAAGCGCATACAGATTGTAGGGAATCGTTCTTAAAAACAGCTGAAATCCTGTAATCCCCGCATCGTCCGGCACATAAGAATTGACCGCAGCCGCCCAGCTTGAAATCGGCGCGATGATGCAGACCGGAGCTGCCGTGGAATCAATGATATACGCCAGCTTCGCTCTGGAAACTTTATAGCGGTCTGTCACAGGACGCATCACGGAACCGACCGTCAGACAGTTAAAATAATCATCTACAAAAATCAGCACCCCAAGTCCCGTTGTTGCAAGAAGCGCGCTTTTTTTGCTCTTGATCTTGCTTCCCGCCCAGTTTCCATAGGCAGCAGAACCTCCTGATTTTGCCATCAACACAATGATCATCCCCAGAAGCACGTCAAAGATAAGAATATTCAGATTCATGCTGTCTTTCATAATTTCAAAAAATGACACAAAAGAATCCCAGGGAGAAAATCCTGTATACAGCAGTGCCCCCACAGCAACTCCTACAAACAGGGAGCTGTACACTTCCTTTGTGAGAAACGCAAGCACGATCGCAAGCAACGGCGGTACAAGTGACCACCAAGTTCCGATAAACATAGAACCATCCATTTTTTCTTTCATCCTCTTTTCTATTACTTTCCACATGATAATACCCTGTCCTGGCTCCGGCACTTGCCTTGTCATAACAGGGTATCCTTTCTTATTCTACTGGATGATGCATAAATATGCAATTATAATTTTTTATTCGTTCTTGTTCCATGCAAATGCATGGTTCATCGGTCCACTTCCCGCTCCCAGATCCAGCTTGAACTCCAATGCATCTGAAAGATACTGCTTTGCTCTTTTTACAGACTCTTCCAGTTCAAATTCTTTCGCCAGATTGGCTGCGATCGCACTGGACAGCGTGCATCCTGTTCCGTGGGTATTCGGGTTCTCTATTCTCGTTCCGTAAAACCACCGCATCGCTCCGTCTTTTTTCCACAAAAGGTCATTGGCATCCTGTCTTTGATGACCTCCCTTTAACAGCACACTGCATCCAAACTGTCTGCCGATCATTTCTGCTGCCTTCTCCATATCTTTTTGTGTCTGAATTTCAATTCCGGACAAAAGCTCAGCCTCCGGGATATTCGGCGTGATCACCTCCGCAATTTTAAAAAGCTTCTCCTGCATCGCGCAGATTGCTTCCTCCCGGATCAGCCTTGCTCCGCTTGTTGCCACCATAACCGGATCCACAACAATATGTACTGCCTCGTATTGCCTCAATGCCCCTGCGATCACCTCGATCAGTTCCGTGGACGATACCATCCCGATCTTCACCGCATCCGGTCTGATATCTGTAAAAATACAATCCAGCTGTTCTTTTAAAAATTGCGGAGACACTTCCAGAATATCACGTACTCCGGTTGTATTCTGTGCCGTCAGCGCCGTGATCGCGCTCATCGCATAAACGCCGTTTGTCGTCATCGTCTTGATGTCTGCCTGGATTCCGGCACCGCCGCTGCAGTCGCTTCCCGCGATCGTCAGTCCTGTCTTCATCGATGTCATGTGTTACTTACATCCTTCCTGTTATCATTTCTGCCAGTTGTTCATTGAAAGACTTCAGATAAATATCCGCTGTCTCTCTGATTTTTTCCTGTTCCTTGTTTGCTTTGTCATACACAGCTACTGTAGAAAACCCTGCCTTTTTTGCAGTCTCAATGGCATGGAGTGCATCTTCCACAACCAGTGCTTCATCCGGCCTGCAATTCATCTTTCTCGCCGCTTCCAGATAAATGTCCGGCCTGTCTTTTCCTGCACCAACTTCGCTGCAGAATAACAGCTCCGTAAAATACTGCCGGATCTCCAGCCGCTCACACGCCTGTCGGATACAGTCTTTATCTCCTGAGGTCGCCAGGATCATGGGGTATCCTTTTTGTTTGAATTCTGCCAGAAGCTCTTTTGCCCCCGGTTTTAATGTCACTTCTCTTCTGTAAAAGGTTTCAATCTGGCAGTGGATTCCCTCCAGAACATCTGCCACACCAACCGGCAGGTGGTAGCGATCGATCAGATACTTTGCTCCCTGCTCCAGACTCATCTCAAACAGAATCTCTCCCAGATTTGGCTCCGGCTCGATTCCCAGTGTCTCCAGATAATGATCCGGAGCATGATCCCAGATTTCCATGGAATCCAACAGTGTTCCGTCCGCATCCCAGATGATCCCCTTGATCGTCATTGGATCGCCTCTACTTTCTTTTTCAATTCTTCTGCTGCCAGCTTCGGGAAATCCTGCGCAAAGATCGCACTGATTACTGCAATCCCGTCGATTCCCGTTCCTGCAAGCTGACTGACATTTTCTGCGCTGATTCCGCCGATTGCTACGACCGGAATCTGCACTGCCGCACAAATGTCACGAAGTGTGGCGTGTTCCACTTCCACCGCATCTGCTTTGGAGCTGGTCGGAAATACTGCTCCCACCCCCAGGTAATCTGCTCCATCTTTTTCTGCCTTTATAGCCTGCTCCACAGTCTGTGCAGACACACCAATGATCTTGTCCTCTCCTAAAATCTCCCGCACCTTCCACGCGGGCATATCATCCTGCCCCACATGTACACCGTCAGCTCCCACTGTACGGGCGATTTCTACATTGTCGTTGATCACAAACGGAACTCTGTATGCGGCACACAACTTTTTCATCTCCTCTGCCTCCTGCAGAAAGTTTTCTGTATTCAGATCTTTTTCCCTCAACTGCAGGAATGTCACCCCGCCTTTTAAGGCCTCCTCTACCTGGTGATACAGCGTGTCGTTTTTCGTCCAGCTTCTGTCCGTCACTGCATATAAAAGCAGAGATTCCTTATCGCACCTCATAGTTTGCTCTCCTTTCCAGTTCTTCTCCGGTCAGATTGCAGACCGCATCAATGATCCGGTTTCTGTAGGTGGAGTTGCCCTCTCCCGGCTGCATATTTTCCCAGCCGATCTCACCTGCTGTTCCCATGATACAAACAGCCGCTGCCGCCGCATCCAGCATTTCTTCCGGATTCGCACACAAAAATGCAGTCAGCATCCCGGAGAGCTGACATCCGGTTCCTGTAATCTGTCCCATTTCTTTTCTTCCGTTTCGGATTACATAACAACGTTTGTCATCTGCCACCAGATCGATCGCACCTGTTACTGCCACGATGCATCCACAGGATTTTGCAAACGCTTTTACAAATGCCACTGCCTCCTCTAAAGTCTCTTCCGTAACAATATCCGTCTCACAGGCATCCACTCCTCTTGCACCGCCCATGCCGCCGGAGAGAACTTTGATCTCTGACATATTTCCACGGATTACAGAAAAGCAGACTTCCTGCATCAGTTTCACTGCTGTCTGTGTGCGAAGAGTGCTCGCACCGGCTCCAACCGGATCCAGAAGCACAGGATGTCCCAGTTCGTTTGCCTTCTTTCCTGCCAGGAACATACTTTCAATACTGCTCTTGTGAAGTGTTCCGATATTGATGTTCAACCCCTGACAGATGGTTGTGATTTCCTGCACTTCCTCCGGCTCATCCGCCATGATCGGGCTGGCACCACATGCCAGGATGATATTCGCCACATCATTTACGGTCACGTAATTCGTGATATTATGTACCAATGGGCAATGATTTCTCACAGTTTCCAGATATTTTTTCATAAATGTCTCCTTTCAGACCTGAAGTTGTTTTTTGGAATCTGCTGCCTTATCGCACAACAAAGCGGGTACACCAATGTATGGCATACCCGCTGTCTCAGCTTTTCTATCCCTACGTTGGCATTATCCAAATCAGGTCACAGGTCGAAGCGATTCAGCTTCCTCTCAGCCTGCTTGATACGCAAGCTCCCTTGTTTTTTATTTACATTTATTATACTCCGTTTTTCCTCCATTGCAATCCTTATTTTTTTACAATTTCATCTGGATCTGGTATTTTTTCATCCAGTAATTGATCTGCAGCACATATGCGATCATCTGAGGTCCTGCCATCAGCTGTCCGTACCACGGTTTTCCGTAATCCTTCGGCGAATTTAAAAACCGCTCTGCCTTCTTTCGATCCAGAAATGCCCGAATGGGCGCACTTGTATCCTGTAACACTTCTTCTCTCAGCCGGTCTGCCAGAAGTGCTTCGTACTGCGGATTGTATGTTTTCGGATATGGACTTTTCTTTCTCCAGAGTACTTCATCCGGTACTTTTCCTTTTCCCGCACGGCGAAGCAATGCTTTGGGAATACCATCCTCACATTTCACAGACCATGGCACATTCCATACATACTCGATGATGCGGTAATCCGCTATTGGCACTCGCGCCGACAATCCATACCAGGTACTGGTCCTCTCCATCCGGTCTAACAGTGTTGCCATAAACCATTTCAAATTCAGATACGCAATCTCTCTGCGACGCTTCTCCACAGGAGAATCCTCGGTACAGCACGGTGTTTCCCGTACAGCTTTCTCATAGGCTTCCTCTGCATACTCTTTCATCGGAAGCTTCCGAATCCACTTTTCCTGAAGCAGACTCTGCCGGACAGACTGATCTGCTGACCACGGAAATCCGTCTGTCTCAAAGGCTTCTTTTTTATGAAACCACGGGTATCCTCCGAAAATCTCATCCGCACATTCTCCTGTCAGAGCTGCCTTGCTGTACTGTGACACCTGAGAGCAGAAATACAGCATAGAGGACTCCACATCCGCCATACACGGCAGACACCTTGCATCCACAGCTTTGTAAAGATATTCCGCCAGCTTTTCATTGCTGCACTCCAAATAGCGATGCTCACTGCCGCAATATGTTACCATCTGCTCCACCCACGGCCGGTCCTGACTCGGCTGAAATGCATTTGCCTGAAAATACTGCCGGTTTCCCTCAAAATCAAAGGAAAATGTCTGAAGCCTTTCCCCCTTTTCCCGCAGAGCATCCGCACAGACTGCCGTCACAAGGCTGCTGTCCACTCCGCCGGAGAGAAATGTAGAGATCGTCTCTTCACTCTCCATCTGCCGTTTAATCGAATCCTCCAAGAGCCACGCTGTTTTTTCTACTGTTTCTTCCCTGGAATCTTCATGTGGCTGACTTTTTACATTCCAGTAACAATGATCTTTTAGAATTCCGTCTGCAAAAGAAAGATAATGTCCCGGAAGCACTTCATAAATATCTCGAAAAACACCGTTTCCGGGAGTTCTTGCCGGACCAAGCGCAAAAATTTCACAGAGACCATTCTCATCCAGCACAGGGTCCACACCCGGATACTGAAATAAGCTTCCAATGGCAGAGGCAAAAAACAGTGTCTCCTTTTTCTGCGTATAAAACATTGGTTTTGCCCCGATCCTGTCTCTGAACAAGAACAATATTTTTTTCGTTTCATCCCAGATCACCGCACCGAAAACACCATTTATTTTTTTCACAAATTCCGGTCCGTACTGCATATAGGCAAGCAGAAACAATTCCTCATTTCTGTCTGTGTCGGCTTTCAGCTCCCGCCCAAGCTCTTTTGCATTGTATAGTTCCCCATTCAAAATGAGCGTACACACACGCCCCGGCCGTTTTAATGTAACCGGATGTGCATGTTCTGTTTCTTCCACACAGCGTCCCGGTGCAAATCCCATATTCCGGCTGCAAAATCCTGTAAATGTTCCCATTGTCTTCCCCTTTTCTACTGAATGATCGGTTGATACTGTCTGCCTTCCAGTGCCGCCTCGGCCGCCGGGATCAGATACTCCAGGCTGGCGATCATCGAATTTGGCTTTTTCTGCGGATTATCCTGTTTAAACGGTACAAAATAAACATGCTTGGTGTTTAACAACAACCCGATATTTTTCATATTCATACCCAGTGCATCATTTGTAGAAATCGAAACCAGCAGCGGACGCTCATTGCGCAGATGCGCTTTTGCAGCCATCAGCGCAGGAGTGTCCGTAATCCCATTGGCCAGCTTCGCAATGCTGTTTCCCGTACACGGCATTAAAATCAGCAGATCCAAAAGGCCTTTCGGTCCGATAGGCTCCGCCTGGGGGATTGTCAGCATCGGCTCTGCCCCTGTGATTTCCTTTGCCTTTGTCACAAAATCCTCTGCATTTCCAAAACGACTGTCTATAGACTGTGCCGCATCTGAAAAAATGGTCTGCAGCTCTGCCTCTTCCTTTTTTAATGCCCGCAGTGCCTGAAATACTTTTTCATAAGTGCAAAAAGATCCTGTGATCGCAACTCCGATCTTCCTGCCTTTTAGCTTCATGATTTACACTCCCTTTTTATGATTCTTTCTATTTCCTTCAAAATCTCCTCTCCCAGCAGTCTGCCTGATGTACACGGCGCAAAACGTCCCGGCAGGCCCGGCAGGACATTTATATGGATTCCCAGTCTGTCTGCCGCATCCCGGTCAATTCCTCCCGGCATGGAAGCCAGCTCCAGAATACAGACTTCTTGTGGCACTCCTTCCAGCAATCCCTCTGTCCACACAGCAGACGGCGCTGTATTAAAAAGAAATGCTGCTTTTTTCAGTACTTTTGAAAGATCCTTATATTCACAGATCTTCGCTCCTGCTTCTTTTGCACGTTCGCATGCGTTCTCATCACGGTCATACACCACGATCGTACATCCCCAGTTTTTCAGGCACTGATGAATTGCACTTCCGCATCGGCCATACCCTGTCAGAATACACAAACTCCCCCGAAGCGTAACCGGACTGTTTTGTACCGCTTCGGCAACCGCACCTTCTGCTGTGGCAGCTGCATTTTCTCTTACAATCCGTTCCAGCTGCATCAGGTCATAGCTCTCACCGCCGCGGCATAAAATCCTGTTTTTCAGTTCTTTTGAAAAACAGCCGCCAAAGATACACTGTCCATGTTTCACATATTCCATGAGCTGCTCTGCATCTGGTTTATATTCCGCTCCTGTATTGAGCTTTCCTTTCCGCAATACAGGCACCGGAAGCACCACAAACCGGCAGTTCTCAAAAATCTCCCGAAGCCGCTCTGTTGTTTCCTCCTGTCTGGTACCATCCGGAAAAAATGCTGTTTCTGTCTGCCATCCATGCTCTTCCAGAAATTGTTTTACATAAATCTGCCTCTGATCCCCGCCAATAATTCCGATTTTTTCCAATCACACAAAATCCTTTTTCTTTTAACATATGCACACACTTTCATTGCGTGTCTGTATCTGAGACGCAAAAAGAGGCCAGATATTACCATTTTACTATTTTACATATTGGCAAAGCGAGTTTAAAATAGAGATGAAAGGAGAATATGCAAATGAAATCTCAAAAACATCTGTTAAGCAAATTATTTATTTCTACCCTTTATCTGAGTGCCTTCACTTTTGGCGGCGGTTATGTGATCATTACACTCATGAAAAAGAAATTTGTGGACCAGTATCACTGGATCGATGATGAGGAAATGCTGGATTTGATCGCCATCGCGCAGTCTTCTCCGGGAGCTATCGCAGTCAACGGCGCAATTGTTGTCGGCTATAAGCTGGCCGGAATTCCAGGAGTTCTGCTCTGTGTCCTCGCCACCGTTTTGCCGCCTTTTGTCATTATTTCCATCCTTTCTGTATTTTACGCTGCTTTCCAGAGCAATGTCTGGATACGGCTTCTTCTGGAAGGGATGCAATCCGGTGTTGCGGCTGTCATCGCATCAGTTGTTTATGATATGGGCCGCGGAATCATCCGTGAAAAAACACCGATTTCTCTTCTGATCATGGGCGGAGCATTTCTTGCAAACTATATGTTTCAGATCAATGCCGTCTACATCATTTTATTTTGTATTACACTTGGCTGCCTGCAGACCTGGTATCAGAAAAGGAGGACACTCTCATGATTTACCTGCAGCTTTTTTTCAGTTTTCTTCAAATCGGAACCTTTAGCTTCGGCGGCGGTTATGCTGCACTCCCCCTGATCCAGAATCAGGTCGTCTCTCTTCATCATTGGATCTCAATGGCTGAGTTCACAGATCTGATCACCATTTCCCAGATGACTCCCGGACCGATCGCCATCAATTCCGCCACCTTTGTCGGAATCAAGATCGCAGGAATGCCCGGTGCACTTGTTGCGACTCTCGGATGTATCCTGCCCTCCTGCATCATTGTGACCATTATTGCATATCTGTATATGAGATACCGAAATCTGGACACCCTGCAGGGAATTCTTGGGATGCTTCGTCCCGCCGTCGTTGCACTGATTGCCTCTGCAGGAATTTCGATCCTGATCACTGCTTTCTTTAGAGATTCGGGGATAAAGCTTTCCTCATGCAACCCAAAGGCCGTGGTAATCTTTGCAGGCTGTCTGATTCTTCTGAGAAAACGAGTCAATCCTGTTCTGGTCATGGTACTTGCCGGGATTGTAAATGTGGGACTCTCCCTTTTTAGATGAATCTCAGTAAAAAGGGAAAACTCTTCCGAATAAAAAGAATTTTCCCTCCGTCTTAAACTACAATTTCATATTTTTCTACATTCACTTTCGCTTTTCCATCACATGAGAACACAATCTCATCTGCCTCCATCGGTGTGCAGATTGCAGTTGTCACAACCTGTTCTCCGTCATTGACAAACAGTTCAATGGACTGTCTATCCAGAATAAAACGAAGTTTCAATGTTTCTTTTCCTTCCGTAACTTTCCATATTCTTCTGCAGATTACATCTTTTGTCACTCCGCAACAAGTACGATCCACTTCCATAATCTGCTTTTTTCGATTATATGTATAAGTAGTCGTATATTCCATGTTATGTGCCAGTTCCAGACAAAATTCATCAAATTGGCCATTTTCGATTTCTACAGTCAGATCCAGCATCCTTCCTCTCACTTCATCAAACTGAACAGTTCCTGAAATCTCCTGGTCTTTCAAACAACATGGATTTTTACGATACTGCTTCAGTTCTTCCACCGGATTTTGATATAATCTTCCATTCATATACCGCAGTTCTCTCGGCAGTGTCATCATTCCCTGCCACTTTTGACCATCCGGAATCACACAGGCATCCCATGACTTCATCCAGGCGATTAGAATCCGACGTCCATCCGGAAGTTTTGTTGTCTGCGGCGCATAAAAATCCAGACCATAATCCAATGATTTTGGAGCTTCCTTCTGAAATGTATGCTCTGTTTCATTATATTTTCCTGCAAAATATACGGAATTATTTCCATTATGAAATTCATATTTCTGCGCTTTCATGTTCTGTGGCGAACAGATCAAAAAATGTGTCCCATCCAGTTCAAAAAAATCCGGGCATTCCCACATAGTTCCAATCTGACCTGTGCTATTTTCTGCCAACACGGTCTCAAATTTCCATTTCTCCAAATTTTTACTAGAAAAAAGTACAACCTGACCTTTCTGCTCTGAGTTCTTATTTCCAACAATCAGATAATAGTTTTCCCCTTTTTTCCACACTTTCGGATCTCTGAAATCAATCTTGCTACAATCCGCAGGCAGCATATCTCCGGTTATAACAGGATTTTGGGGTGATTTCACATAGATTTCTCCGTCTCCATACGCAATACACTGATTCTGTCGTTCTTGAATACTTCCATTCTCCATCTGCACATTGCTGACTCCGGTATAGATGAGTACATGTTTTCCATCCTTTTCCACTGCACTTCCTGAAAAACATCCTCGTTTGTCATATTCCTGATCCGGAGCAAGTACGGATGGCATATTTTTCCAATGAATCATATCATCTGAAACACTGTGTCCCCAGTGCATTGGTCCCCACTCAGTTGTATACGGATGATATTGATAAAAAAGATGAATCTGTCCCTGATACCAGGAAAATCCATTTGGATCATTGATCCATCCCACTGGAGCAGCTACATGAAATGCCGGTTTTTCTTCTACCGGAATTTTCTCTTGTTCTGCTTTTTCATATTCATTGGCTTTCTTTAATTCAATACTCATAATGTCTCCTATTCTTTCCCCTGTTCACTCTTCAAGGATTCTTGATACTTGTCAAAATACTTCTGCTTGATTGCAAGATAATCAGACAATCCATATTGTTCCATTTTCTTTAAATAGCTGTCCCACTCTTTTTCAATTCCGCCATTTAAGATCCAATCTGCTTTTTTCTGTTCTGCATATTTTTTGATATCTGTATCGTATTGAGTCACTTTATTTGTGTCTTCAATGCTCATAAACACATTTGGATATACATATTTACTGTGCATATCTTCCAAATAAGTCTCATGCATATTGTCCAGACGCCATTTTGCATCCGCAGGCTGTGTC